>Ga0065709_1006250_pt1 | contig 16369 bp, 12 predicted proteins | sample Hoacrofraction14_2_FD_59096 | JGI IMG/M metagenome (GOLD analysis project Ga0065709, IMG submission 59096) | Hoatzin crop microbial communities from Cojedes, Venezuela, sample from fiber fraction 14 v1 | ecosystem: Host-associated > Birds > Digestive system > Esophagus > Crop | place: Venezuela...
CTCCGCCTTATGATTGTAGGTGTTCCGAATGTCGGAAAGTCTTCTCTTATTAACAGGCTTACCGGCAGGAAGTCCGCTCAGACGGGGGACAAGCCGGGAGTAACTAAGGGAAAGCAGTGGCTGACACTTTCAAACGGAATGCAGCTCCTCGATACACCGGGAATACTCTGGCCTAAATTCGAGGATAATAATGTCGGACTTAATCTCGCATTCTGCGGAAGCATAAAGGACGACATACTCGGTGTTTCTGATCTCGGATATGAGCTTATAAGAGTGCTCGGAGAGGAATATCCGGACCTCCTCAGGGAAAGATATAAGCTTGATGAAATAAGCGAAGTTCCGATTGAGAACATGGACAATATAGCTCTGAAACGCGGATTCATTATGTCCGGAAAGCGCATTGATTATGAACGCACCGGCAGGACGGTTCTCGATGAGTTCCGCGGCGGAAAGATAGGCAGGATAACACTTGAGAAGGTACCGGAATAATACCGGACGGGAGCAGAGTTGACTAAGAAGGAACGTGAGGAACTGCAGCTTAAAAAGCTTGCGGAGATGAAGGCTCATGAGGATGAACTCAGATCAGGCGGCATAAGGTATATCGCGGGTATCGACGAGGTCGGAAGAGGCCCGCTGGCAGGTCCCGTGTGTGCGGCCTGTGTTGTACTGCCTGATGATTTTGATGTTCCTGGAGTCAATGACTCCAAGAAACTCACTGCCAAAAAGCGTGAGGAACTGTCGGCGGTTATAAGGGAAAGAGCCGTGGCTTACGGCATCGGCACCGCAGATAACAATGAAATAGATGAGATAAATATCCTTGAAGCAACCAAAGCGGCAATGAAAAGGGCAATTGCGGCGTGCAATGAGATGCTGCAGGATAGATGCGGGGAGGATGCCGGCATAGACATGCTCCTTATAGATGCGGTTCATCTCGACGTTGAAATTCCTCAGGAGTCCATTATCAAAGGAGACGAAAAGAGCCTTTCAATCGCGGCTGCATCGATAGTCGCCAAGGTGGAAAGGGATTCATACATGGATGAGATGGATGAGGTTTATCCGGGCTACGGATTTTCGTCCAACAAAGGATACGGAACGGCTGCGCATTACGAGGGCCTCAGAAACCTCGGATACACACCGATACACCGGAGGAGCTTCCTTCGCAAATTCGAGGAGCAGCAGGAAGCCGGGACAGAAAGCGGGGAGAAAAAAGCTTTGGGCAAAAAAGTATACGCAGTGAAAAAAGGCAGAACGACCGGAATATTTGCAACCTGGGATGAATGCAAGGCAAGCGTCGACGGGTTCGCGGGTGCCGAGTACAAGGGGTTTGCGTCACGCGAAGATGCTGAGGCCTACCTCGGAATTTCCCGCCCGGAAACAACTGAGGAAGCCGGGGTTAAGGCGTATGTCGACGGCAGCTACGATGCAGCGAGCGGAAGGTATTCGTGCGGTGTCGTGATTGTTGAGACAGACGATGCCGGAGAGACCCGCATCAAGCAGATTTCAGCCGCGTACAGCAATGAAGAAGCTTCAAAGCTCAGAAATGTCGCGGGCGAAGTCATGGGATCAAAGCAGGCGATAGACTACTGCATTCAGAACGGAATCGGGAGCGTCAGAATTTACCACGACTACGAGGGAGTCGGAAAATGGGCTGACGATAAATGGAAGGCCAATACAGCTTTTACATCCGCATACAAGGCATATATCGCGGATGCAAGAAAGCGTATAGATATAGAATTTGTCAAGGTGAAAGCGCACGCCGGAAACAAGTATAACGAGATGGCTGATGCGCTCGCAAAGAAGGCACTGGAGAAGTAAAGGAACAGGGTGAGCGGATGTCGGATTATGTACTGGCATGCTGTGCTGCCGCGGATGTAACTGCTGAGCAGTATGAGGAATGGGGCATAAAGTGTATGCCGTATTTCTACAAGATTGATGACGCGGAAACAGAGGATAGGCCGGAGGAGTTTGATGCCGAGAGTTTCTACGGGAAGCTTGATGCGTGCGAAATCGCAGGGACACACGAGAGAAGCGTTGAGGAATATATCGACTTTTTCAGAGAGCTTACTGCTGACGGAAAAGATGTAGTTTACGTGACACTTTCCTCGGGACTCGGAAACGCGTATAACGTTGCGAGCGGAGCTTCTGTAATACTCAGTATTATAAACCCGGACGTCAAGGTGTACGTGGTCGATTCACTGTGCGCATCATCCGGGATGGCACTGCTCCTCGATAAGGCGGTGGAGCTTAAAAACTCCGGTATGCCGGCGGCTGAACTTGCCGAATGGATTAATGAAAACAAGCTGAGGGTCAATCATCTTTTCTTTACATACGACCTGTCCCAGTTTGTAAAGACCGGTGCGCTTGCCGATAACGTCGCGACATTTGCCAAAAGGTGGGAGATCTGCCCGATTATGAATGTTGATTCATGGGGCGAGCTCGTCAGGGTCGGACAGGTCAGAAAGAAGGAAAAAGTATTCCAGAAGGCCGTTAAGATGATGGAAAAGCGGGCTGATGATAAAGCTTCTTACAGCGGAAAAATATATATGAGCGATTCCCTTTGCAGAGAATACGCACTCGAGGTCAGAAAACTTATCGAAGAGAGATTCCCGAATGCGGGTGAAATCAGGATGAATACAATCGGAGCCACAATAGGTGCCCACGCCGGAAGAGGTACGGTTGCCGTATTCTTCTGGGGAAAGGAGAGCAGGTCATGAAGGAAAAATTCAGTAAGCTTCCTCTCGTAACCAAGCTTGTTCTCGCCATAGTCGGGCTTGCAATATTTGCCCAGCTGACCGAGCTTGCGGGAATCGGATCCGAGATGGCTCTTCTTATCAAGGGACAGTCGAATACATATGAGGACATTTATAATAATGCGATTGAGGCGGACGAGGAGGCTCTCCTCGGCCAGTCGGAAAAAGCCCTCCAGTCTCTTGCCCAGGTTCAGACCGAAGCAACGAGGAGGGAATTCGCAAGCATAGCCGAAATCGTTGAAACCTGCAGCAAGACGGCGGAGGATATCTACAGAAATCCTTCCTCGTATTCATCCGCCGGAAACGTTCAGCCGTTGGCTTCGTCAGTTGAAGGAACATATTCCGCTAACTATCTTGTCGCAAACAACGGGACGCTGACTTCGGAAATGTCGTCCGAGCTCGGCAGGCTTTCCAACCTGACGGATGCTTTTGCGGACTACGTCAAATACACCGATTCTCTCGGTACGATGTATGTCGGCACCGAGAGCGGAATACTGTACATATACACCGACGGCAGCAGCTTTGACGGAACGGGATATATTCCGAAAGAAAGAGACTGGTATGTCAATGCCGCTGAAAACCCGGATGAGATAGCCTGGACTGAGACATACACCGATTACTATGGTAATACATGCGTGACGGCGTCAAAGGCAATTACGGACGGGTCAGGCGATGTAGTTGCGGTTCTTGCCGCTGATATCAATTTCGACGACATGATGAATCAGGTTCTTGCCGACGGTCTCGGAGACAGCGGAAAGAACTTCATGCTCAGCAAGAGCGGCAATATGGTCGCGTACGAGGGATTCGGCGATGTCGGATTTGACTCTTCGGTTGATGCTCATTTCAAGCGGACGAGAGATCTCATGGAATCACTAAAAGCGGCTGACGGCAAGGCGTTCTTTGCGACTCTCGACGGACAGGAAGTTTACGTCGTGACTCAGGAAGAACCGACAACAGGCTGGATATTCTGCGCCGCAATCTATAAAGACGAGATTCTCGAGAACATCACAAACCTCGAGAACGGAACCAGAGCGATCATGGATGAGGCGAATGCGAGTACAACCGCGAGACTCAAGAGATTCGTAGTGTATGATGTCATCGCATTCCTGCTGATGTGCGCATTTGCAGTATGGGTGGCAAGGAGACTTGCCAAAACAATCGCGGCACCTATCAGCAACCTGGCGAGAGGCGTATCCAAACTCGGTGCGGGCGATTTCGACAAGACATTCCCGGTCGAGACCAAGGATGAGGTCGGAATGCTGGCGTCGAGCATCAACCGTATGCAGGGCAACCAGAAGATGTTCATAGAAAGCTTCAGGAAGGTTGTGATTGAGAACGAGAGAATCGGATCGGAACTCAATGTTGCGAATCAGATTCAGGCGGATATGCTGCCGAGAATCTTCCCGCCTTTCCCGGACAAGGACGAAGTGGACATTTACGCGACCATGAATCCTGCAAAGGAGGTCGGAGGAGATTTCTATGACTTCTTCCTTGTTGATGATGACCATCTCGCATTTGTAATCGCGGACGTTTCGGGTAAGGGAGTTCCTGCAGCGCTGTTCATGGTAATTTCCAAGACACTTATCAAGAACAGGACGATGCAGGGAGGAACCCCTGCCGAGATTCTTGCAGATGTCAATAATCAGCTCTGCGAGGGCAATGAGGCTGAGCTGTTTGTAACCGTATGGCTCGGAATACTCGAGCTGTCCAGCGGAAAGATTATAGCTGCGAATGCGGGTCATGAATTCCCGGCAATAAGAGACAGCGAAGGAAACTTCACTCTCATGAAGGATAAGCACGGATTCGTTCTTGCCGGTATGGAAGGCATGAAATACAAGGACTATGAATTCGAGATAGAGCCTAACGGCGGATTCTTTGTATATACAGACGGTGTACCTGAGGCAACAAACGCGGATAATGAGCTTTACGGAACCGACAGGATGATTGAGGCCCTGAATATCCACAAGGGAGCGGGCTCAATGGTATTTATGAAGGACGTAAGAGATTCCGTTGCGGAGTTCGTCGGAGAGGCACCGCAGTTCGATGATACGACCATGGTCGGACTCGTATGGAAGGGATCTGACACGACGACCAGCAAGATTGTTCTCGATGCCGATGATAAGGAACTTTCAAGACTCAATGAATTCCTTGAGGAGAATCTCGAAAAGCACGACTGTCCGATGGACGTTCTGATGCAGATTCAGGTTGCGGCCGAGGAGATATTCGTGAACATCGCACATTACGGATATCCGGATGAAAGCGGAAAGGTTCAGGTAACCCTTGATTTTGAAGACGATAAACCTGAGACGATGACGCTCAGCTTCCTCGACAGCGGAGTACCTTTCAACCCGCTCGAAAGAGAGGATCCTGATGTGACTGCATCTGCTGAAGAGAGGGGAATCGGCGGCCTCGGAATATACATGGTTAAGAACACCATGGACGACGTTGCGTACTTCTACGAAGGCAGCAAGAACGTGCTGACAATTAAGAAAAAGCTCGAATCTAAAAAGAAGAAAAAGAAGAGCTGACAATGAACTTGAAAACACGCTCCCCGGCGTGTAGAATAGGGGAGCGTGAACAAGGTCTATTAGCTCAGTTGGGAGAGCGACAGGGTGACAACCTGTAGGTCATTGGTTCAAGTCCAATATAGGCCACCAGGACAATGCGCCGGGAGATATTTCCCGGCGTATTTTTGTGCATTATTACCGTTTACGATGGTGAATACGCCTATACTTATGTGTTATAATAAATCGGTTAAATACGCGAAGAGAGGGGACTTACAGTGTTCAGAGAACTTCACGGAGACGCAGTAAAAAAAGAAATCGAAGAATACATCAGAACATCGGTCAGAAGCTTCAACGAAAGAGGCATCACCCCAAAGCTTGCCGTCATAAGAGCGGGCGAGGATCCGGGGCAGATATATTACGAGGGAGCTATTCTCAAGCAGAGCAAAGCTTACGGCATCGAGACACAGGCAATCCGCTTTACGGGCAATATAAACCAGGCCCTCGTGGACGTCACTCTCGAGGCTGTTAACGGAGATGAGACCGTGCACGGCATCATTATGCTGAGACCTTTTCCGGAGCATATCGATGAGGAAAAACTCAGGACTATGCTGAAACCGGACAAGGACGTGGATGCCATCACGGACATATCCATAGCTGAACTCTTTGTAGGAAAGGCCGATGCTTTTTATGCCTGCACCGCTGAAGCCTGCATGGACGTTATGCACTACTACGGCATAAGCGCCGAGGGCAAAAAGGTCACGATAGTCGGCAGGAGTCTGACGGTCGGTAAGCCTCTTGCCATTATGATGCTTAACGACAATGCGACGATTACCGTATGTCACTCAAAAACGCCTGTGGAGGACCAGATCGAGGCATGCAGGAATGCCGACATAGTCGTCCTTGCGACAGGCAGAACACAGGGTTACGGCCCGGAATATTTCAGAGACGGACAGATAGTGCTCGATGTCGGAACCGGAACAGGACGGGACGGCAAGATGCACGGAGACCTTGATATCGATGCCGTCATGGAATCGGGAGAAATCACCGATTTCACGTATACACCTGTGCCGGGAGGAATCGGCAGGGTGACCACTGCGATACTGCTTCGCAACATAATAAAGGCCGCCAACAGGGCGGTTAAGTAAGACCGGGGAGAATAAATGGCTTTCAGATATTACAGCGCGGACCGTGTGCGCGAGATGATGCCTCAGTACAAGGGCACTGATGAGGAACTGCAGGATGCTATAGACGACATGAGCCTCCTGTACAATTCAGCAATTAAAGAACTGGAAACGAAATTACAGATACTGTCGGATGATTTCAACAAAAAGCATTCTTATACGCCGATGCATCACATACAGTCGAGACTCAAGACTTTTGAGAGCATCCTTGAAAAGGCTATAAGATATGAAATAGAGGATCCGATCAATAATATCGATGTTATCAAGAGAGAAATCCTCGATATCGCGGGCATAAGAGTTGTCTGCAACTACGAGGAGGATATATACACGATGTCGAACCTGCTGCTCAAGCAGGAGGATATAGATCTCATCAAGACCAAGGACTACTGCAACAGTCCCAAGGAAAGCGGATACAGAAGCCTTCATGTGGTCGTGGCAGTGCCGGTGTATCTTGTGAACCGCAAGAGAATTGTTCCGGTTGAGATTCAGTTCAGGAGCATTGCCATGGATGTATGGGCAAGTCTCGAGCATGAGCTCAGATACAAGAACAAGGGAAGCCTTACTCCTGAGATTGAGGCGGACCTCAAGAGCTGCGCGCAGTCACTTCATGAGGTCGATGAGAGAATGACCAGGATAAGACATGAGGTCCTTAAGGACGAGACAGAATACAGTAACTATTAGGAATTGAGGTACAGAGAATTGAAAAATCTTGCAAAAACTTACAATCCGAAGGATTTTGAGGACCGCATCTATGAGATGTGGGAGGAAAAGGGCGCTTTCAACGCCGACGTTGATGAAAACAAGAAACCTTTCACAATCGTGATGCCGCCTCCGAATATCACGGGACAGCTCCATATGGGACATGCCCTCGACCAGACACTTCAGGATATCCTGACGAGATGGAAGAGAATGCAGGGATACTCCGCCCTGTGGCTTCCGGGAACAGACCACGCGAGCATCGCGACCGAGGTCAAGGTAGTCGAGATGCTCAGAGAGGAGAAGGGCATCGACAAGCATGACCTGACACGCGAGGAGTTCCTCGAGTACGCATGGGCATGGAAAAGAGAGTACGGCGGCAGAATCACAAAGCAGTGCCGCAAGCTCGGAGCATCCTGCGACTGGAGAAGAGAACGCTTCACCATGGATGAGGGCTGCAACAAGGCCGTAACCGAGCTCTTTATCAGCCTCTACAAGGAGGGCCTGATTTACAAGGGCGACAGGATCATCAACTGGTGTCCGAGCTGCGATACGACACTCTCGGATGCAGAGGTCGAGCACGAGGACGTTGACGGACACTACTGGTACTTCAGATATCCGGCGACGGACGGAGGAGAGGGCATCACAATCGCGACATCACGTCCTGAGACGATGTTTGCCGATGTTGCCATCGCCGTTGCTGAGGGAGATGCGCGCTATGCCGATCTCGTCGGCAAGACCGTTCTCCTGCCGATTGTTAACAGAGAAATTCCGGTAATCACAGACGAGCACGCAGACCCTGAAAAGGGAACCGGTGCCGTTAAGATCACACCGGCTCACGATATGAACGACTTTGAGGTCGGTCAGAGACATGACCTCGACATGAGCCTTTCGTGCATCGACGAGCACGCTAAGATGACTTCGCTTGCCGGAAAGTATGAGGGAATGGACCGCTACGAGTGCAGAAAGGCATGGGTTAAGGAACTCGAGGATGCCGGATATCTCGTCAAGATTGATGACCTTACTATTCCTGTCGGAAAGTGCTACAGATGCCATACTGTAGTTGAGCCGAGAATCAGCGATCAGTGGTTCGTCGCGATGAAGACTCTCGCCGAGCCTGCCATCAAAGCTGCTGAAAGTGAAGGCGGAGAGCTCGTTCATGTTCCTAAGAGATTCGAAAAGATTTATCTCAACTGGCTCAGAGATATCCGCGACTGGTGTATCTCAAGACAGCTCTGGTGGGGACACAGGATTCCTGCGTATTACTGCGACAAGTGCGGACACATTGAGGTAGGACACAGTGCGCCTGATAAGTGCTCTGAGTGCGGATGCACGGATTTCCACCAGGATGAGGACGTGCTGGACACATGGTTCAGCTCCGGACTCTGGCCGTTCTCGACACTCGGATGGCCTGACAAGACACCTGAACTCGACTATTTCTATCCTAACTCGGTAATGGTAACGGGATACGATATCCTGTTCTTCTGGGTTATCAGAATGGTATTCTCGGGACTCTACGCGATGGGCGAGATCCCGTTCAAATACGTATTCCTGCACGGACTTGTAAGGGATGAGCAGGGACGCAAAATGAGCAAGTCCCTGGGCAACGGAATCGATCCTCTCGAGGTTATCGATGAGGTCGGAGCCGATGCTCTGAGATTCATGCTGGCGACCGGAATCACCCCGGGTAACGACATGAGATTCATAAGAGGCAAGCTCGAGGCCGCGAGAAACTTTGCGAATAAGCTCTGGAACGCTTCGAGATTCACGATTATGAACCTTATGGGAGAGGACGACGAGTTCCTCCCGATGGCTGATGAGCAGACCGCAAACCTTAAGGATGAGGACAAGTGGATTCTCTCGAGAATCAACGAGGGCGTTAAGGAAGTTACTGCCGATCTCGACAAGTTCGAACTCGGACTTGCGGGTCAGAAGGTATATGAACTCATCTGGGATGTATACTGCGACTGGTACATCGAGCTCGTGAAGGCAAGGCTCTACGGTGACGATGAGGAGGACAAGAAGACTGCAAGATTCGTCCTGCAGAAGACACTCAAGACCCTGCTCAGACTCCTGCATCCTTATATGCCTTATATTACCGAGGAAATCTGGGGATATCTGCCTGCAGAGCAGACATCTGACAACCCGGACAACCTCCTCATCAAGGCGGAGTGGCCTGTATATGATGAAAGCCTCGATTATAGCGAATCAGCAGAGAGAATCGAGACAGCCATGGAAATCATCAAGGCTGTAAGAAATATCAGGGCCGAGGCCGAGGCGGCACCGTCAAGGCATGTAAATCTGATTGTCAGAACGGACACTCTGACAGACACAGTTCCTGCAATCGAGGAATACATTAAGAATATCGCCAATGTTGACAGCATTAAGACAGAACCGCTCGGCGGGGATGCTCCTGACGATGTAATGTCTGCTGTTATCGAGGGCGGAGAGATCCTTGTACCTCTTGATGAGCTTGTAGACAAGAAGGCCGAGCTCGAGCGTCTCGAAAAGGAAAAGAAGAGACTCGAGGGAGAGGTTATGAGAGTCGAAAAGAAGCTTTCGAATCAGGGATTCGTATCCAAGGCTCCTGCTGCAGTAGTTGAGGAGGAGCGCGCCAAGGGCGAGAAATATAAAGAGATGCTCGCGACTGTAACATCCCGTCTGGAGGCTCTGAACAAGTAATGGCAAGCAGCGACGGATTAAACAGGATGAAGGCCCTGCTGAAAGCGCTGGGCAATCCCGAGCAGGATTTCAGGGTCATACATATAGCGGGCACAAACGGCAAGGGATCGACTGCAATTATGATCGCTTCGGTTCTCGAGGAGGCAGGATACACTGTCGGACTTTACACATCGCCTCATCTTGATACTTACTGCGAGAGGATTCAGATCTATGACGGATGCCACCGCATGATAGCACAGGATGAGTTTGATGAGCTGACGGAGAGAGTGAGACAGGCGGGCGCTGAGCTTGCCAAGACCACCGATCCTGAGACAGGCGAGCCTTACGGGGAGCTTCACGTATTTGAGGAACTGACAGCGGCAGCGTATCTTTATTTCGCTGAGCAGAATCCGGACTATGTTGTTCTCGAGTGTGGACTCGGTGGAAGGCTTGATTCGACCAACACGATTGAGAAGCCTCTCGTCTCGGTTATAACCCAGGTCGGGCTTGATCACACTGCCCAGCTCGGCAACACAATTTACAAGGTTGCACGGGAAAAGGCGGGGATTATCAAGCCGGGCGTTCCGGTTGTGTCCCAGAGCATGGATCTCAACGTAAAGAACATAATGAAGAAGACCGCTGCGGAGAGGGGATGCGAGTTCCACGATGCGTCGTTTATCAAGGACGATTTTGCGGGATATGAGCTCTCACTCGCCGGAAACCATCAGGTCGCTAACGCAGCGACAGCGGCTTTGGCGATAGAAGCGGCGGGCATCGAAGTTTCGGACGAAGCGCTTGAGATAGGTCTTGCAAATGCCGTGAATCCGGGGCGCTTCGAGGTCATCGGAGAAAATCCCGTGTGGATTCTCGACGGAGCGCATAACCCGGATGCGACAGAGTCTCTTGTTGAGACATACACCGCTTTTACTAAATCGCGGAAGATTAAAAGAACCCTGGTAATTTTCGGATGTATGAATGACAAAAATTACGTCCGCATGATACAATTACTTACGGGCAGTCTGAGAGGCTGCACGTACTCTGCGGTAAGCGTTGAGGACGCCAGATCCGCCGGTGCCGAAAAGCTCGGTGAGGTTTTTGCCAGGTGCGGCAGGAATGTCACTTGCTGGGACTCGGTGCAGGAAGCGTATGAGACGGCAAAGCGCGGAGAATATGAAGCTGTTCTTGTTACCGGCTCCATCTATCTGGTGGGAGCCATGAGAAAATATCTTATTGAGGAAAGGAAGCAGGAGAATGTTTGACAGAAACGGAAACGACAACAGCAACTATAATCAGATGATTATCGAGGAAATCAGAAAGACTTCCCCTACAGTTGCAGACCTGGTGGAAAAGGAGTATCTGAGACAGAAAAACAACGTTGAGCTTATCGCATCAGAGAACTATTGCTCAGAGGCTGTAATGGCTGCATGCGGTAGCTGCCTGTCATGGAAATACGCTGAGGGATATCCTTACGTAAGAACATCGGGTAACAAGGGCAGATACTACGGCGGAACCGAGTTTGTAGACCAGCTCGAGGAATATTGCTGCGATAAGTGGAGAGAAGTATTCAACACAGATTACCACGTAAACGTTCAGCCTCATTCGGGTTCACAGGCTAACTTCGCTGCATACAAGTCGGTACTTGAGCCGGGAGACACAATCCTCGGTCTCAACCTCGACAACGGCGGACACCTCACACACGGTTCGGCTGTAAACTTCAGCGGAAAGCTTTACGACGTACATTTCTACGACGTAGACGATAACGGATTTATCGACATGGATGACCTCAAGAAGAAGGCAGAGGAACTCAAGCCAAAGCTGATTCTGACAGGAGCATCCGCATATTCAAGAATCATTGACTTCCCTGCATTTGCAGAGGTTGCAAAGAGCGTTGGCGCATATTTCATGGTAGATATGGCTCATATCGCAGGTCTCGTAGCTGCAGGCGAGCATCCGTCACCATTCGGATATGCCGACATCGTAACAACAACAACACACAAGACACTGAGAGGACCTCGTGGAGGACTTATCTTTGCAAGACAGGAACTCGCCAAGAAGGTTGACTCCGCAGTATTCCCTTATGCACAGGGCGGCCCGCTCGAGCACATCATCGCAGGTAAGGCTGTATGCGCTGAGGAGGCTCTCAAGCCTGAATTCAAGACATATCAGCATCAGGTTCGTCTGAACTGCGCTGCAATGGCAGATGAGTTCACAAAGCTCGGATACAATGTAGTAACAGGCGGAACCGACAACCACGTATTCCTCATCGACCTCAGCGATCATGACTTCTCCGGCAAGGAGCTGCAGATTGCATGCGATGAGCACGGAATCACACTCAACAAGAACTGCGTTCCTAACGAAAAGAGATCACCGATGCAGACATCCGGCGTAAGAGTAGGCTCTGCTCCGATGACCACAAGAGGATATCTTGAGGACGACTTCCGCAAGGTTGTTCACAGAATCGATGAGATCGTAAAGGAACTCGACCAGAAGAAAGCTGAGGAGGCCGCAGCAGCAGAGAAATAATTCTCCGTCATCGGTTGAATGAAGTATTTTACTGCTGTATAATATTTTAAACAGTTAAGGAGGATTATAGTCATATGGTGAAGTTATTAATCGGACATAAAGGCAGCGGCAAGACAAAGAGGATGATTGAGCTTGCTAATGATACAGTTCAGTCAGCTAAGGGCAGCATAGTCTTTATAAACAAGAATTCGAGACTCATTTATGACCTGGATTACAAGATCAGAGTTGTGTGCATGGAGGACTTCCCGCACATCACAAATGAGGACGAATATATAGGATTCCTGTTCGGAATTATGAGCTCCGATAATGACATTGAGACGATATTCCTTGACGGAATCATGAGGCACAGAGACTTCGTACTCGAGGTTCTGCCGAGCTTCATTGACAAGATTAAAATCATATCGAAGGAAACCGGAATCGACTTCGTACTCAGCGTAAGCGCAGAGCTCGAGGAAATGATCGGAGTTAACTTCGATGACATCGAGGTCCTGAACTAATACAACAAGTTGCCCCGGGCCCGGAGCCCGGGGCGTATTATTTTTGTCCGCACTCTAAAGCGGCAGGAGGGCAGATGACTGTCACAGAACAGATTTCCGCCGGAATATCGAGGGGCATGCTTCAGTATGAAGAAGCTTTTGCCAATACGGCCTCAGGCAGTGAGGCTGTTTTTTCGCGCACGGAAAAACACATCTGCAGCGGGAATGCCGCGTCGGGAAATGAAGCAGGCTGTGAGCTTGCCTTCGGAGACAACCTTGAATATATGAAGCAGCTCATCGGAGCGGGATACAGCGGACGGTTCAGACTGATTTACATCGATCCGCCGTTTTTCACTAAATCAAAATACAATGCATCTGTCGACGTAAGAGATTCCGCGGGAAAAAAACACAAGGTGCATCATCTTGCATACGATGACAGATTCGAAAGAAACCTCGGATACTATATCGAGAATATGACGGCAAGACTCCTGATGATGAGGGATCTCCTTTCAGATGACGGACTTATCTGGGTGCATCTTGACTGGCATTCATCTCACTATATCAGGCTTGTCATGGATGAAATTTTCGGCGTTGATAATTTTGTTAATGAGATTATCTGGAGCTACAAATCGGGCGGCAGCGGCAAGAGAAATTTTGCAAGAAAGCACGATACGATACTCGTGTACTCAAAAACGAGCAAGTATTATCTTGAAATACCCGAGGAAAAGTCGTATAACAGGGGACTGAAGCCGTATAACTTCAAAGGCGTCGAGGAGTATAAGGACGAAAACGGCTGGTATACTCTCGTTAATATGAAAGACGTCTGGAACATCGACATGGTCGGAAGGACATCGGGCGAGAGGAACGGCTACGCAACACAGAAGCCTCTTGAGCTTATGAAGCGCATAGTCGAGGCATCCACGGAAGAAGGCGATCTCGTGGGAGACTTCTTCTGCGGAAGCGGCAGCATTCTCGAAGCGTCGGAGATCCTTGGCAGACGGTGGATCGGCTGCGATAACGAGGAAATGGCGGTTTCCATGGCCAAGAAACGACTCGATTTCGCGGGAGCGGGCTATGATTACTGCACGCAGAGTGGCCGCGACTACAGACTCGGCAGGGCGGATATAGACGTCATGTCCGAGGAACATCTTGAGAACGGCAACACTTTAATGAGGTGCAGGCTGACGAGGTTCGAGCCGGATATAGAGATGGGTTATATTCAGCTTAATGACAGGGAATTTGCCGAGGATGCATTGAAATCGGATCCGACGCAGTTCGTAGACTATATTATGGCGGATCCTGACTATAACGGCAGTTTCACATGCGGATTCGTGCAGAAAGAGAATTTCAATGATATTTCGTTTATCTCACACGGAAGCGCCGCATTTATAATCGTGGATGTTTTCGGAAGAGAATATTTTGTAAGGACTGAGGGATATGAGCAGCAAGAGCAATAACAGCAGCAAAAAAAACACGGTAAAAGGCAGAGCGGGAATAATAAGCAGAAAGCCGCGTGAGACGGAGGCTGAAAAACTGGCCAAACAGGAGGCGGCAATCAAGGAAGCCAACGCAGTGGCGGCCAAAGACCCGGTTTATCAGGGCAAAAGCAAGCTACAGGTAAAGACAGGGGATATTATTATGGCCCTTCTCGGTTCCCTGATATCCGCTTATGCCACAGTCGCAATCATGGTTCCGGACGGACTCACATACGGCGGAACAATAGGTATTGCGAGAATGCTTCAGAATTATGTAAATATAAGTCTGTCTGCAATCACCTATATTTTTGCGGCGATTATTCTGATAGTGTGCTGGATTACTCTGGGATTCAAAGAGGTCAAAAAGATTGTTCTGCTGTCCTTGGCATATCCTGTGTTTATGACGATTTTTGAGATGCTGGACGTTAAGTTTCTTGAGAGCCATGATGTTTTTCTCGCTGCGGTATTCCTGGGCGTAACATTCGGAATTTCAAACGGCCTTACATTCAAGGCGGGCTTCTCATCGGGAGGAACCGATACAATCGCAAAGATTATTAAAATCAAAAAACTGCCTCATGTAGGAATCAATGACATTACGTTCGTTATAAACACTGCCATTGTAATCGTCAGTGCACTCGTATTTGACGTCAATGTAGCTCTTTATGCGATTGTCACGATGTACATCGCGATGAGGGTCGGAGAAGCCGTAATGTTCGGTGTGGGTGACAAGATCGTCGAACTCAATATCATCACCGAGAGGCCTGATTCAGTCGGAGAGTACGTTATGAACGAACTGGGCCGCGGAGTAACGAGCAGTGAGATTACCGGAGAATACACCGGAGAGAAACATAAAATGCTCAAGGTCATCTGCTCACCGCGCGAGAGTTTTCTTATCAAGAGATATCTCGCTGAGCATGATCCTCAGGCATTTGTGTCGATATTCAGAGTCAATACAGTCTGGGGAGTAGGAAGGGGCTTTTCGGATATCCGCAATATGGACAACTAAAGCCGCATGCCGCGTATGACGGATTCCGCTATCTTTGCGGAAACGAGGTTAATCGTGCGCGGGCTGAGTACGACGAAGCCGTTGACGCAGTCGGGATCATCCGACAGACCGAGACCGAGTGCGTCCGCGTCAATATAAAAATCATCATCAAGACGTCCCGCAGGGGCGTCTATTTCATACAGCGCGGTTTCCGCATTAAAAACAGAGGTGAGGGGGCTTCCGAAATCGGGAAAGTATGCAGCCGAAACCGGATTCTTTATCTGATCTCCGCAGATGCGGAGCATTTTTTTGCCTTTCACCAGTGATGGTCTGACGGTATATGAGCCGTCCAGAACAGGGAAACCGTATTTTGCTATTGCCGAATCAAAATCCTCAGGCTCATCAAGGGAGAGGAACATCAGTCTGTGCAGCTGGAGTACATCCTCACGGTTATGGGTCAGTATGATTTTTTCAAGTGTTGAGTTCCCTGACATTGAGTATTCATCAAAGAGGGCGATGCTTTCCCTGCCTGAGATTGTATCCTGCCTGTCTGATGCTATACCGTAATAGTTTTCGAGAGACTTCTGGCTCAGGGAACCGATGCGGTGTGCAAGATCTGTATTGCCTCTGAGGAAGCGGTACAGGTCGAAGTTATACAATCGGATTTCTTCCTCAAAGTTCACATCTGCCCGTTTATTATAAAAAGGCAGGTCAAAGGAGGCCCCGTTGAAGGTTATCAGATAACCGATATTTTCCCGCTTCATAAAATCACACGTTGCATTCAGAACCTTGCCTTCCTCGTAGTGGTTTTCCGCGAGAAACTGAGTTATTCGGACACCGTTTTCAGTCATCGTCAGCATGGCTGTCAGGATGACGCGGCTCCTTGATGAATCGATTCCGCTCGTTTCTATATCAAATACGCAGGGTCTGAGCCCCGCTGTATAACCTGAGAAAGGCGTGGGATATTCACCTGTGATTCTGTAATCTCTCGTAAAGACCTTCATGCGGATATTGTAACACAAGACTCAGCTGAAAAAAGGCAAATAAAGAGACTGCCTTGCGGCAGTCTCTTTCAAAAGGGTATTGGGACTAGAGATTTCCGGAATCACATCTGA
>Ga0065709_1029579_pt1 | contig 16334 bp, 12 predicted proteins | sample Hoacrofraction14_2_FD_59096 | JGI IMG/M metagenome (GOLD analysis project Ga0065709, IMG submission 59096) | Hoatzin crop microbial communities from Cojedes, Venezuela, sample from fiber fraction 14 v1 | ecosystem: Host-associated > Birds > Digestive system > Esophagus > Crop | place: Venezuela...
AGGGGAGTTGTTTTTTTTGAATTTATGTAACGATGAACGATTTTTTCACTATCTTTGCGCAATAGTTGACATTTTTTAAGATGATACGCACGCAAGGAGACCTGATAAAACTGCACGAATGGCTGGCGCCGCTGGGCTGGTTGTATAGCCTGGCTGTGCGGCTGCGGAATCGCTGTTTCGACCTTGGCTTTCTGCGAAGTAGGAGCTTCGATATTCCGATTATTAGCATTGGAAACATCACGGTGGGCGGTTCGGGCAAGACACCGCACACGGAATATCTGGTGCGCCTGTTGCAAAAGGAGATGCAGGTGGGCGTGCTCTCGCGCGGATATAAGCGCAAGAGCCGCGGATATGTGCGTGCGGAGCAGGACACTCCGATGCAGGACGTGGGCGATGAGCCCTATCAGATGCGGCAGAAGTTCCCGCGCGCCTACGTGGCCGTGGACAAGAATCGCTGTGAGGGCATCGACAGGATGACGACGGACGAGGAGACGAACGACGTTGACGTGATTCTGTTGGACGACGCTTTTCAGCATCGCTACGTGAAACCGGGCGTGAATATCCTGCTCACCGACTACCACAGGCTGATGATCTACGATAAAGTGATGCCCGTGGGACGGCTGCGCGAGCCGCGGAGTGGCAAGTCGCGGGCCGACATCGTGATCGTTACGAAATGCCCCAAAGACCTGAAGCCCATGGAGTTCCGCGTGTTGACCAAGGCCATGAACCTCTATCCGTGGCAGGAGTTGTATTTCACGACGATCGACTACGACCCCCTGCGCCTCGTGTTTGGGCAGGGCGAGAAGCCGCTCGACGACCTGCGAGACGTGGAGAGCGTGCTGCTCGTGACGGGCATCGCCTCGCCCGCGCAGCTGGAGAACGACCTGCAGCCGCTCTGCCGCAGCCTGTCGCATCTGTCGTTTGGCGACCATCACAACTTCAAGGCGAAAGACGCGGAGCGCATCAACGCCGCTTTTGCGAAGCTGAAGGGGCCTAAACTGCTGATCACTACCGAGAAAGACGCCGTGCGCCTGCAGCAGGCCGAGGGCTTGTCGGAGGAGGTGAAGGGGGCGCTCTATGCCCTGCCCATCCGCGTGTCGTTTATGCTCGACCAACAAGAAAATTTTAATACCAAAATCATAAGCTATGTACGAAAAAATTCAAGAAACAGCATCCTGGTTAAAACAAAGGATGACAACAAGTCCAAAGACAGCCATCATTCTGGGGACGGGTCTGGGACAATTAGCTTCAGAGATAACTGACACGTATGTATTCCCTTACGAAGAAATTCCCAACTTCCCCGTTTCGACGGTCGAGGGGCACAGCGGAAGGCTGATTTTCGGTAAGCTCGGCGGCTGCGACATCATGGCGATGCAGGGCCGATTCCACTACTACGAGGGTTACACGATGAAGGAGGTGACGTTCCCCATTCGCGTGATGTATGAGCTGGGCATCGAAACGCTGTTCGTTTCTAATGCCTCGGGCGGCATGAATCCTGAGTTCAAGATCGGCGAGTTGATGATCATCACAGACCACATCAACTTCTTCCCCGAGCATCCGCTGCATGGAAAGAATTTCCCGACGGGCCCGCGTTTCCCCGACATGCACGAGACCTACGACAAGAAGCTCATCGCGCTGGCCGACAGCATTGCCAAAGAGAAGAACATCAGAGTGAAACATGGCGTTTATGTGGGCGTACAAGGCCCCACGTTTGAGACGCCCGCCGAATATAAGATGTATCATCGACTGGGCGGCGACGCCGTGGGCATGAGCACCGTTCCCGAGGTGATCGTGGCGCATCATTGCGGCATCAAGACCTTTGGCATCAGCATCATCACCGACTTGGGACTGGAAGACACGCCCGTGGAAGTGAGCCACGAGGAGGTGCAGAAGGCTGCCAATGAGGCCCAACCGCTGATGACAGAAATCATGCGGGAGATGATTATACGAAATGAACGATAAACATTAACTTCGCTTCGCTTCGTTGATTTTGCTCACGCTCGGCAGTCACGAGCAAGCTCGGACTACTCTCGCTTAATCGCAAAATTGAGCATTAAGGCTAACGCCCTTGCGTTTCTCAATCAAGGAATATGAGGCGTTAGCCTTAATGTTCAATCTTAATGAAAGAAATAAAGTAATGACAGAAATATCAAAATATGGTGAGTTTGGCCTCATACGCCATCTCACGGAAGACATAAAGCCGAAAAATGCGTCCACGGTTCGCGGTGTTGGCGACGATTGTGCCGTGATGCACTACCCCGAAACGGAGGTGCTCGTGACGAGCGATATGCTGATGGAGGGCGTACATTTCGACCTCACGTATATCGATCTGCAGCATTTGGGCTACAAATCGGCCATGGTGAACCTCAGCGATGTGTTCGCCATGAACGGTCAGCCGCGGCAACTCATCGTGAGCATCGCGCTGAGCAAGCGTTTCACCGTGGAAGACATGGAGGCCTTTTATAGCGGCCTGCGCCTCGCGTGCGACAAATGGGGCGTTGACATCGTGGGCGGCGATACGACCACATCGCTCACGGGCTTGGCCATCAGCATCACCTGCATCGGCGAGGCCCGTAAAGAACAAATCGTCTATCGCAGCGGTGCCAAGGAGACAGACCTCATTTGCGTGAGCGGCGATCTCGGCGCGGCCTATATGGGTTTGCAGCTGCTGGAGCGCGAGAAAACGGTCTATTATCAGCAGTTGGAGGAGGCGCGACAGAAGAACAACCAGCGTGCCATCGAAGAAATGAAGGATTTTCAGCCCGATTTCGCAGGCAAGGAGTATCTGCTTCAGCGCCAACTGCAGCCCGAAGCACGCGGCGACGTGGTGAAACTCCTGGCCGAGGCAGGCGTTCGCCCGACGGCCATGATGGACGTTTCCGACGGACTCTCGAGCGAACTGATGCACATCTGCCAGCAGAGCCAGTGCGGATGTCGCGTTTATGAGAAAAACATCCCCATCGACTATCAGACAGCGCTGATGGCCGAAGAGCTGAACATGAACGTCGTCACCTGCGCCCTGAACGGCGGCGAAGACTACGAACTGCTCTTCACCGTGCCCATCGGCGACTATGAAAAGGTGGACGCCATGGAGGGAGTGCGCATCATCGGCCACATCACGAAGGCAGAGCTCGGCATGAAACTCGTGGGCACCAGCGGCACCGAATTCGACTTAAAGGCCCAGGGATGGAACCCATTTTAAAAAAAAGTTTATCTTTTTTTGCATTGTTTCATATAAATTCGTACCTTTGCCCGTGCATTGAGACAAGAAAACCTAAAGAACTCAAAATGACGTAAGAGATACTTTGTTGGAGCCATCTTGAAGGTATAGAAGATGCAAACGTGAGACGTAGAGTACGAAAATCGATACTATTCATTTAAACAACTAAAAATTAATGCGTATGAAGAAAATTTTTACTTTGATCGCGGCTGCACTCATGTCGATGAGCATGAATGCTGCAGACACAGTGGCTTTGGACCTCTCAGACCTGGGCTCAGGTTGGAGTTCGTCGTATGACGCTACTACACAGACAATCACCTATGAGAGCGCTTGGGCCGGACGTGGCTGGTGGCTCGGTGGTAAAGACCTCTATTCAAGCTACGAGTCGGTAGTGCTTGAGTTCGAAGCAACGCCCATGGCAGTGCAGATTGTTGTAGAAAACTTCGGCGATGATGGCTCAACCATCAACCAGGACCTCACGGGCAAGACCTACGTAGAGGCTGGAAGCACCTCCGTTTCGTTCACCTTCACCGAGAACGAGAAGAACTGCGCCCAGATCTATCTGCAGGCTGCTGAGACGGGTTCCGTGAAACTCACCAAGGCATACTATGTGGTGAAAGGCACGGGCGAAGAAACTGGTGACGTTTCCACCGTTGACATCAACCTCACTGGCTGGTATGGCTGGGGCGGCGAGACCATCACGAACAACGAAGATGGCACCATGACGGTTGAATACGTAAAAGACTGGGGTGGCGCTGCTGCATGGCTCGGCGAGTTCGACGCATCGGCTTACGACTTCCTCGGCATGGAGATTGAACCCGCTACCATCGCAACTCAGCTCTGGCTGCAGTATGCCGACGACACCAACGGCTCCTCTTATCTGGACGCTGGCGGCACAACCACCAAGGTAGATCTTGATGTTGACAAGAAGAACTCCATCAAACAGATCTGCGTTCAGAACGCAACACCAGGAACAGTGGTCATCAAGCGCGTTTACTGGGGCAAGAACACAACAGGCATCAGCCAAATTGAGTCGGCCCAGAAGACCCTGAACAGCGCCGTTTACAACGTGGCTGGACAGCGCGTGAACAACAGCTACAAAGGCTTGGTTATCAAGAACGGTAAGAAATATCTCGTGAAATAAGTCACAGAAATAAAATAGGATGAGGCGCAAGGCCGCAGTAGGTCGCGCCTCGTCCTATTTCTTTTTAACCCCTATCACTCCATGAGAAGAATCCAACTGTGTGTCGTCTTGGCGATGATGTGTTTTGTGTGTCTGCATGGGCAGGCGCAAAACAGTTTTGTATCCGTGAAAGACGGTCACTTCGTGCGCGCAGGCGTACCTTATTATTATGTAGGCACCAACTTCTGGTATGGCGCCATCCTAGGCTCCGAGGGGCAGGGTGGCAATCGCGAACGCCTCAAGAAAGAACTCGACAAGATGAAATCCATGGGCATCGACAATCTGCGTATTCTTGTCGGTGCCGATGGAGAACGCGGCGTGACGACCAAAGTGGAACCCACGTTGCAGGTTTGTCCCGGCGTCTATAACGACACCATCCTGGCCGGTCTTGACTATCTGCTGGCCGAAATGGGCAAGCGCGACATGCTGGCAGTGCTCTATCTGAACAACTCCTGGGAGTGGAGCGGCGGCTATGGCTTCTATCTTGAGCATGCTGGCGTGGGCAAAGCGCCGCGTCCCAACGAAGCAGGCTATCCCGCTTATATGAATTTTGTGGAGCAATATGCGTCGAATCAGAAGGCGCATGAGCTGTTCTACAACTACGTGCGCTTCATCCTGAGCCGCACAAACCGATATACCGGCAAGCGCTATGCCGACGACCCCGCCATCATGTCGTGGCAGATTGGCAACGAGCCGCGCGCCTTCAGCAAGGCCGCACTGCCCGCCTTCGAGAAATGGATAGCCGAGGCGGCCGCGCTCATGAAACAACTCGACCCCAACCACTTGGTGTCCATAGGCAGCGAAGGGTCGTGGGGATGCGAGAATGATTATGACGTTTGGGAGCATATCTGTGCCGACAAAAACGTGGATTACTGCAATGTTCACCTCTGGCCCTACAACTGGAGCTGGGCCCGCAAGGACCACCTCGTTGAAGACTTGGGCGTATCGTGCAAGAACACAAAGGAATACATCGACAAACATTTGGCCATTTGCGAACGCATAAGGAAACCCCTCGTGATGGAAGAATTCGGTTATCCGCGCGACGGATTCTCCTTCTCGCCCCAATCAACCACCAAGGGGCGCGACGGATACTATCAATACGTGTTCGAACAGATAGTAGATAACGCCCGCAGTGGCGGCTGTTTTGCCGGTTGCAACTTCTGGGGCTGGGGCGGATTTGCCCAACCTCGGCATGAGCAATGGCAAGTGGGCGACGACTATACGGGCGACCCCGCACAAGAACAGCAGGGCCTGAACTCCGTGTTCGCTACGGACAAATCGACGCTGAAGATAGTGAAGAAACAGGTGAAACGTATGCAGAAAATCAGTAAACGAAAAAACTTATCCAAATAAAATATGATTAACAACACGAATCTTTGGGCGAGACACGGTCTCTTGCCTATCCAACGATGTCGCGTTTCGGCCTTCGGTCGATGCGTGGCAATGTTGTTGCTGATGTTTTTCCCGCTCACGCTGCTGGCGCAGAATGTGACTGTGTCGGGCATTGTGTCCGACTCTGAGACGGGCGAAGAAATCATTGGCGCAACGGTGAAAGTTCAAGGCTCGGGAACGGGCGTCGTGACCAACGCAATGGGAGAATATAGCATCCAAGCCCGCGTGGGCCAAACGCTGGAGTTCTCCTACATCGGCTACACCACGCAAACGATGAAGGTGGCCAAGGGAGGCCAAGCAGACGTGAGGCTTCACGAAGAAGAAACCACGCTCGACCAGGTCGTTGTGGTGGGCTATGGTGTGATGAAACGCTCCGACTTGACTGGTTCGGTGTCGTCTATCGGCGAGAATCAGATCAAACAAGGTGTGAACACCTCGCTCGAACAGGCCATGCAAGGACGTATTGCGGGTGTGCAGGTGATGCAAAACTCGGGTGCCCCGGGCGGCGGAATATCCGTGCAAATCCGTGGTATCAACTCGCTGAACGGCAATGAGCCGCTCTATGTGGTCGATGGAATCGCCATGTCGGGCCAAACGAGCGACAACACGAGCGTGCTGAGCAGCATCAACCCGTCGGACATCACCAACATCGAGGTGCTCAAAGATGCCTCCGCCACCGCCATCTATGGTTCGCGCGCATCAAACGGTGTCGTGCTCATCACGACCAAACGCGGACAGGAAGGAAAGGCACAAGTGCAATACGAAGGCTATTTCGGATGGCAGCAGCTGCCCAAACAGTTGGAAATGATGAACTTGAAGGAATATGCCGACTTCTATAATGTGCGTGCAGGCATCATGGGTTGGGGCGTTCGCGAAGACTATAAAGACGCCTCCCTGCTCACGGATGGTACCGACTGGCAGGACGTTTTGTTCCAAACGGCCTTCATGCACAACCACCAGCTCAACGTGAGCGGCGGTACGCAGGGCATGCACTATTCGCTCTCCGGCGGCTATCTCGACCAAGACGGTATCGGCATCGGCTCCTCGTTCAACCGTGCTTCGTTCCGTGCCAACTTCGATACAGAAATCAATAAATGGCTCACGCTGGGCATGAACGCCTATTTTGCTAACACAAAGCAAATCATAACGTTCGACGAATCCAACGTCATACAGACGGCCCTGAACCAATTCCCCGATGTTGCGCCGAAGAATCCCGATGGAAGCTACGGCTTTGTGGAGGTGAACGACTTTGCCACCTACTACAGTAACCCGCTTTTCGAGGCACAAATGAAAGAGAACTCGCGCAAACAAGCGCAGTTGGATTACAACTTCTTTGCCAACATCACGCCCATCAAGAACCTTGTTCTTCGTTTGGAATACGGTGGAAGTCGCAGCTGGGGCAACACCTATTATTTCACTCCCGAATACACCTACGGCTCTATCGTGAACGAATCGCAATCTACTCGCGGCTCCAACAAGAACGTATATAACAACCTCAAGGAGTATGCCACCTACGACTTCGACCCCTGGAAGCACAACCATTTCCAAATCATGCTCGGTCATGAGGCGCAGTGGGGACGCTGGAGCAGTCTGACGGCCTCGCGAAAGGGCTACATCTCCGACGCCATTCACTCGCTCGACGTGGGCAACTCGTCAACTGCCACCAACTCGGGCGACGACGGAACTCCCTGGAGCATAGAGTCTTACTACGGTCGTTTGAACTATAACCTCTACGATCGCTATCTTCTCACCGCCACGCTGCGTACCGACGGCTCCTCGGCCTTCGGTCCCGACAAACGTTGGGGTTGGTTCCCCTCGGCCGCTGTGGCATGGAGAGTGAGCAACGAAGCTTTCATGAAAGACATCAAGTGGATCGACAACATGAAGTTGCGTCTCGGTTGGGGTCTCGTGGGTAACCAAAGCGCAGGCTCCTATGCCTATGGTGCCGTGATGAGCAACACCGCAACTGCCTGGGGAACAGGCTATTATCCTGGCAACTTCGCCAACAGTGCGCTCCAGTGGGAGAGCACGAAAGCCTGGAACGTGGGTCTCGACTTGAACCTCTTCAACAACCGCATCGAGTTCATCGTTGATGCTTATCTGAAGAAAACCGATAACCTCTTGATGCAGGCCGCGCTGCCTTCCTACGTGATTAACAACGACTGGATGGGCATGACAGCACCTTGGGTGAACACCGGTGCCATCGAGAACAAGGGTATAGAGTTCACGGTCAACACGGTCAACATCTCCAAGAAAAACCTGCAGTGGCGCACGGGCCTCACGTTGTCGTTCAACCGCAACGAGCTCACAGGCCTCAATAGCTCCGGTTCGGCCATCCAAGGCACCATCGGAACCAACACCTATACGCTCAGCGAAGTGGGCGGCCCCGTTGGTCGTTTCTATGGATACAACGTCATTGGCATGTTCACTTGCGAGGACGATTTCTATCAGAAGAACCAGCTCGGCGAGTTCCTCATCGACCAAAATGGCGACAGAATCCCCGTGGCACGCCCCGTTGACACCAACGGCGACCTGCAGCCCATCGCCCAAAACAGCATCTGGGTGGGCGACTATATCTTCGAGGATGTCAATGGCGACGGCAAGATCACCGAGGCCGACCGCAAATATATTGGCGACCCGAACCCCGACTTCACGTTCGGTTTGAACAACACCATCACGTGGAAAGACTTTGAACTCACGTTCTTCATCAACGGAAGTGTGGGCAACGACGTTTATAACCTCGTGCGCCAAAACCACACCGACCCGCTCGGATGGGGCAACAAGATGCAATATGTGAGCAACTATGCGCGCGTGGCGCTCATCGATCCCACCGGCTCGGCTAACGACATCAGCAACGTCTATGTGACCAACGCCGCCACAGCAAGCGTTCAGCGCATCAGCGCAGCCGGTTCGAGCCTGAACGACAACAACCGCGTGAGCAGCCGCTTCGTCGAAGATGGCAGCTATGTGCGACTGAAATCCCTCTCCCTCTCCTACAGCCTGCCCAAGGCATGGATCAAGAAATTGTCGCTCGATTGGGTGCAAGTGTATGCCAACATCCAAAACCTGTTCACCATTACAGGCTACGATGGCTACGACCCAGAAATCGGTGCACAAGGTCAGAGCGTTATTCTGCAAGGAATTGATAACTACCGTTATCCGTCGCAAAGAATATACAACTTCGGTCTTAAAGTCAGATTCTAATTGAAAGAAACGAAAATGAAAAAGCATAATATAGTAATGATGTTAGCATCGGCGATGCTGATGCTCCTGACAGCTTCCTGCGGCGACGACTTCCTTGACAAGACGCCCGACGGGAAATACACTGCCGAGACATTCTATTCTTCAGACGACGCAGTGATGAAAGGCCTCGAACCGCTCTACAACCGCGCATGGTTCGACTTCAACCGCCGTGCCATTATCGGCATGGGATCCTATCGCGCCAACGACGGATGGAACCCCTATGTGAGCGCAGAGTTCGCTAAATTCCAGGTGACAGGCCTCACCGAAGACATGGGTCTCGCGTGGAGCGCGCTCTATAATGTCGTGACCATGAGCAATGCAACGCTCGAGAACGTACAGAAATACTGCTCCGACGAAGTGTCGGAAACCATCAAAAACCGCGCCATCGGCGAATGTTATCTCATGCGCGCCACCGCTTATTTCTACCTGCTTCGCGGCTGGGGCGACGTGATTCTCTTCGAAGACAACCAGAAGATGATCGACAACCCCGTCCAACCGCTCAACACCGAGGAGGACGTCCTGAAGTTCATCATCCGCGACTATCGCCGTGCCGTGGAATATCTGCCCGCAACAAGCTACAACAATCATCCCTCGCGCTATGCTGCCAAGGCACTGCTCGCCAAGGCACTGCTCGCCCAAAGCGGATGGAACAAAACCAACCGCGACGAGAGTACGCTGAAAGAGGTCATCAGCCTGTGCAACGAAGTGATCAACAGCGGACAATATTCGCTCATGAGCGACTACGAAGATCTCTTCAAATGTCAGAACAACGACAACGAAGAAACCATCCTCGCCATGCGCTGGGCGTCGCCTAACTCAGGCGAATGGGGTGCCATGAACGCCCTCTACAGCGACCTCTGCTTCTCCGAAGTGACCGACGTGAACGTGTGGGGTGGCAACCTCGTGGCCTCCGTTGATATGATCGACTACTACAACGAGGAGCCTGCCGACTCCTTCCGCATCCGTGGCACCTTCTTCACTCCCGGCTGCTACTATAATTATATCAAGAAGGCCGAGGGCGGCTACACCTACAACCACAACTGGATGCAGCTCAAGAAAGGCGTGCTCGGAACCAAAGCCGACTGCGATGGAGAGCTCGCCCAGATGGCATCTCCGCTGAACACCTATATCATTCGACTCGCAGACGTCTATCTGATGAAGGCAGAAGCCATCCTCGGAAACAACTCCTCTACGACCGATGCCGAAGGACTCGCCGCCATCAACGCCGTTCGCAAGCGCGCACAAGTGAAGGAACTCACCTCCTACGACTTCGCAACGCTCATCCGCGAGCGCCGCATCGAGTTCTGCATGGAATACAACAACTGGTTCGAAATGGTCACCTGGTATCGCTGGAAGCCACAATACATGCTCGACTTCTTCAACAACAAGCAGCACCGCGCATTCGAATATCGCGAAGGCGACATCGTGAAGAACGAAGATGGAACATTCAGCTATCGCGCCTTCTTGTCCAACGGAACCGACGCATGGTATTTCGTTGACAGCCAAGGACGTTGCTACTGGAACGACCACCTGGCCGCCTCCACCGACGACAACACCATCGTGATGACGAAAAAGCAGGGCTACACCTACAACGTAGATTCCATCGTGAGAGCCCACTCCAACCTGATCCCCATCGTGTTGAGTGAAACCAACATCTTTATGCCATATCCTGAGTCGGATGTTATACAGAATCACTATTTCAACGAAGCCCCACAGGCCTACGACTTTGGTGAAGAATAACGAGTCAGAACAGTTTTTATTGAACTATCAAATAAAGAAAAGAATATGAAAAAATATATCAATGGCTCCCTCAAGTATAGCCTCCTCGCGTTGCTGCTTGTCTGCTCATGCCAGCTGACTTTCACGTCGTGCCACGACAACGAGGAAGGCATGGGGACGCCCGAAATCACAGGCGTGCGCGTTCCTGATCCCGAAAAGGCCGACAGCCTCTTCACCAAGTCAGGACCGGGACAAATCATCGCCATCATTGGTAATAACCTTGCCAATGTCATGAAAGTGTATATCAACGACCAAGAGGTCTATTTCAACCCCACGATGAACACCGCCCACAGCGTCATCGTGACCGTACCCACTGAGGCCGATGGCTTCAAACTGACCGCTTTTGACAGCTCGCTGAAGGACGAAATTCGCGTTGAAACCTCCCATGGAACGGCCGTCTATTCGTTCAAAATCACGGCCCCCAGCCCCAGCATCACGCGTCTGCAGGCCAGCTATCCACGCCAAACCGGCGACGAACTCTATGTGTATGGCATCAACCTGGTGGATATAGAGAAAATATACTTCACTGATATCACCGCCGAACAGCTCGACACCACCGTGTGGACAACCGTGGGCGGCAATCAGGTGGCCGTTAGCAGCTTCAAAGAAGTCAGCCAAGACCACCACCTCAACACCAAGACGCAGGCCTATGAGACCACAAGCGTGCTCTCACTCACCATCCCCAACATCAGTTATGACTCGGGAACACTCGTTGTTGAGACCGCCGCAGGCATCGCCTATATACCTTATTATAAGGTGCCCGGCATGCCCACCATCACCAGCCTGAGCTCAGATATGCCCGAAATCGGTGAAACCGTGACCATCAAGGGAACCGAGTTCGTTCAGGTTTCGGCCATCACGTATGGCGATGTGACGCTTTCGACCGACGAGTTCACCGTGAGTGACACCGAGGATGAAATCACCTTCGTCTTCCAGCGCAAGCCTTCTGAGGGCTCCAGCACGTCGCTCGCCATCACAACCCCGGGCGGAACCGTCAGCGAACACTTCTTCGACTACAGCTGCCTGCTCGTCGATTTCGACGGCCGAGGCATCGACAACGGATGGGGTCCCAACGCTTCCTACCTCACAGCCACCAGCAGCGAGGTGCCTTATACCAGCGATGGACTCTGCGCCCGCATCAACGTGACCGAGTCGCAGCAGTGGTGGGGCACGATGGTTTACTTCCGCAACTCGTGGAACAATGGCGGCGTCGATCCGTTTGTCCTCCCGAGCTACGATGTTATTCCTGCCGACGCTTCCACCGACGACATCTATCTCGCCGTAGAAGTCTATAACAACAACAGCGACTACAACAACGGCACATTCGGCGGATACATTCGCTACTTCCTCCAAAAAGCGGCCGAAGATCCCGTCGCCGAATCCAACCAATACGACAACTTCGCATGGGAAGACTACAACGCCGGCACATTCTCCTTCCCGCTGCCAGTGCTTGGCGACATCGATGGCGACACTCCCACCGGCAAGTGGTATCGCCACGTGCTCCCGCTCAGCAAGTTCGGCATGTTTGCAGGACGCACTTACAAGGACGTAGTCGAGACGGGCATCAACCAAATCCGCCTGCAGTCCATCAACCAAAGCGTCACCACGGGCAAGATAGACGTGTTCTTCGATAACATCCGTTTGTACTATAAAAAATAAATAAGTCATAATGAAAATAAAGAATATATCCCTACTGATGTTCTTGATCGTAGCAGCTCTGTTCGTTCAGAGCTGCCACGACAACGACAAAACGCCAGAAGCCACCCGCCTCGAAGTCTATAAAGACAGCGTTAGCATCGACGCCCTCTCCTTCCAAGTGTCGAGCGGCTACTACATCATCGGCATCAATGCCGACGCCGATTGGACTGCTTCTGTGAGCGACACCTCGTGGGTCACCATCTCTAACCATGCTGGCTACGGCTACAGCGACCACTGGTCTTTCATGCGAGTGGATGTTGCGCGCAACCTCGATGAGGCCCGCACGGCACAGCTCGTCATCCAGTCGGGCTCGCTCTCGAAAACCATCACCATCTCGCAGGCCGGAACAGGCCTCGACCCAGGCGACCCCTTCGAAAGCGCCTATACGTTCATCCACAACCTGAAGCTCGGCTACAACCTCGGCAACACGCTCGACGCATGCCCCTCTGGCTCGTGGTGGGACCAGAAGGCGCCCCATAGCGTGAGCGATTGGGAAACCAGTTGGGGGCAGCCCGTAACCACACCCGAAATCATCAACGCCATTGCCGAGCGCGGATTCAATGTCATCCGCGTGCCCGTCACATGGTATGTGCATGCCGACGAAAACGACGTCATCGACACAGAGTGGATGAATCGCGTAGAAGAAGTGGTCAACTATGTGCTCGATGCCGGCTGCTATTGCATCATCAACGTGATGCACGACACCGGCTCCGACGGCTGGTTGCGTGCCGACATCGACGACTATCCCACGTCAACCGTGCGTTTCCAGAAGTTCTGGCAGCAGATTGCCAACCGCTTCCGCAACTACGACGACCGCCTTCTCTTCGAAGCCTTCAACGAAATCCTCGACAATGCCAGTGAGTGGGGCAACCCCTCGAAATCCAGTGCCTACGAGGCCATCAACCGCTATGAGCAAGATTTCGTGAACACCGTGCGCGCCACGGGCGGCAACAACGAATATCGCAACCTTATCATCACCACCTACGGCGCAGGTTCCACGGCCGAAAAACTCGCTGGGCTATCGGTTCCCACGGACAAACATCCCAACCACATCCTCGGCTCCGTTCACACCTACGACCCCTATAACTTCTGCAACGACAACGGACAATACAACATTTCCGTCTTCGATAGCTCGTGCGAAGAAGAAGTGGCCGCCGTTGTCAACCGCACGGCCAACCGCTTCGACCAGCTCGGCATCCCCTTCATCTTCGGTGAGTTCGGTGCCATCGACGAAGACAAAACCATGTCTGAGCGCATCAAATATGCTCGCTACGTCGTGAAACAGATGCAAGCACGCGGCACAACGGGCCTCTGGTGGATGGGACTTATCAACAGAAACAACCTCACCTGGTATGAAGATGAAATCGTTTCTGCCCTCTTCGAATCTCTGAACTAAACCATAAAATAATGGCTGGGAGCACAACTCTCAGCCATTATTTTTTCTTCTAACGATAAAATGCAATCCAATTCGTTGCATATTTTCCCTTGATAGGGTGCATGTCGTGTATGACACCAGAATTGTCTTCAAACCAACTGTAGTTCCAACCTTTCCCCATCACGAGCGAAATGGCATGCTTCACCTTGATGGCCCCCAGGCATTTCACGAAATATTCAAAATCTTGTTGGCGCCGCGATTCTATGATACACAACTTTCCATCTTTCTCACAAAGGGCGCGAAAAAACGTGCGTCCGCGCAGGTGACACGGCTGGCGCATGCCCTGATGAATAATCATCGTCTGCCCAAAAGCCATGCCATGGTTGTCGGCAGCCTTCGTCACTTCGTCGGCATATTCGCCAAGCAGAAACTTCCACTTGCCGCCATACCACACAAAAGCGCCCGTATTGGCCTTGCACGGATAACCACTGTGGAAACGACCGTTGCCCACATGGTTGCCGCCAATGTTGCTATGGCTGAATTTCTTCTTCAGTTCGCCCGTGTAAGCCGCACCAACACACATCGTTACGCCATTCTCCCCCTTCTCCGGCATGTCCTCAAAAACGAGGTCCATCTTCTTGAAATGGGGGTAATATATAATCAGATTGGGCAGCGAGTCGATTTTCATCACGTCGCCCGACTCCGACGAATCCAACACAAAATGGCTAATCTGACCCGAATCACACGACGTCAGCAGCAGCGCGGCCATTAGGAATCCAATGCAAATAGTTCTCATAAAAAATGGTTCTATGCTGCAAAGGTAACAAAAAAAACGTTTTTCTCTTAATAAAAATTAAAAAACAATAGATTTCCATACGTGGTATATGAAATTTGTATATCTTTGCGATATCAAAATAATATCACATAAATTAATATCTAAAACAACATGGAACAGAAAGAATTCACCTTCAAAGGCCTCACCCTGAACGGGTTTCTCATGATTTTCGTCACCCTTCTCTGCTTCGCCCTGTCATTTTATGTAGGCTATCTGGGCTTCGTTCAGGAGAACTGGCTCATAGGCCTTGCCTTCCTCATGCTTCTCTTTTCGATAACGATTCTCGCCGGTTTCATCATGCTGGAGCCCAACGAAGCGCGCGTGATGACGTTCTTCGGAAACTATCGCGGCACCTTTTCCCGCGCCGGACTCTATTGGGTCAACCCCTTCATCAGCGCCAAACGCCTCTCCCTCCGCGCCCGTAACCTCGACGCGCAGCCCATCAAAGTGAACGACAAAAGTGGCAACCCCATCATGATCGGCATGGTCTTGGTGTGGAAACTAAAAGACACCTATAAGGCCATGTTCGAAATAGACGCCCAAACCATGGCGCAAAGTGCCGACGGACTGGGCACGAACAGAATGAAAAGCATCATGGATGCCTTCGAGCAATTCGTTCGCATTCAGAGCGATGCAGCGCTCCGCCAGGTGGCTGGACAATATTCCTACGACACGAATGAGGGCGAAGACGACAGCATAACATTGCGCGAAGGCGGCGACATCATCAACAAACAGCTCAAAGAAAAACTCGACGAGCGCCTCGACTTGGCTGGCATCGAGGTGGAAGAAGCACGCATCAACTACCTCGCTTACGCCCCCGAAATCGCCGCCATCATGCTCCGCCGTCAGCAGGCCAGCGCCATCATCTCCGCCCGAGAGAAAATCGTTGAGGGCGCCGTTTCTATGGTGAAAATGGCCCTGCAGAAGCTTTCTGAAGAAGAAATCGTCGAACTCGACGAAGAGAAAAAGGCTGCCATGGTGAGCAATCTGCTCGTCGTGCTCTGCGGAGACGACGCCGCGCAGCCCGTTGTCAATACCGGAACGCTCAATATGTAGAATCACGTGCCAAAAGAAGGAAAGAACAAAAACTTCATACTTCGCATCGACGCCGACATGATGAGCGCCATTGAGAAGTGGGCAGCCGACGAGTTCCGATCCACCAACGGACAGCTGCAGTGGATCATCAGCGAAGCTCTGCGGAAAAGCGGACGCATGCCCAAGAAGAAAAGAAACGACACAAAAACAACGGATGCAGATGGAGAAAAAGACTAACATAAAAGTTGTTCGCACGCGAGAGGCCACGCTTTTCGAAATTGCCACGGCCTTCCTGCTGTGCTGCTTGTGGCTCTATGTGCTCATGTTGTGCCTCGGCAAACCGCAATCCGTGGTCAGTGGGCTCCACATTCTCCCCGACGTGCGCACCAAAGTGATCCTCGCAGCGTCGGCGTCCACGGTCGTTTCCCTGCTCTGTCTCGTCGCCGCCTACCATCCCGCCTCGATGATCAACGCCCCGTTCAAAATCGTCAAGGTGCGGCAATACGTCCCCCTCATGCGTCTGATGCGCGTTCTGGCCGTCACTTTCGCTGCCATGAGCATCGCCATCCTGCGC
>Ga0065709_1000273_pt1 | contig 16333 bp, 12 predicted proteins | sample Hoacrofraction14_2_FD_59096 | JGI IMG/M metagenome (GOLD analysis project Ga0065709, IMG submission 59096) | Hoatzin crop microbial communities from Cojedes, Venezuela, sample from fiber fraction 14 v1 | ecosystem: Host-associated > Birds > Digestive system > Esophagus > Crop | place: Venezuela...
TGGGTTTGGCACTTATAGCTGACGAGTATGTCAAAAAGAATATATAAAGTACTGGCCTTGTGCCTCATGCTATTTTCAATTACCCCCGCTTTCGCTCAAAGTGGAGCTAATTCGTCGTTCTCACCATATTCTATTTATGGTATAGGTGATTTATACACTCAAGGAACGGCTCATAGTAGGTCCATGGGTGGTGTTGGAATAGCAAGTAGAGATGTTAGACACATAAATCTATTGAATCCGGCGGCAGTTTCGGCTAGAGATACCCTTTCTATTCTTGCCGATATAGGCTTGGCTAATGATAATAGAATATATAAGCAGGGTGATTTGAAATCAGCCAACAATACGCTGAATATAAATAATTTCGCTTTTTCTTTCCCTATTTGGAATAAAACGGCGATGCTGCTTTACTTGGCTCCATTCAGCAGTGTGGGTTACTATTATTCCTACACCGTGAATGACCCATCTCTCATAGGTAAGACTGGTTTCATAAACAACTATTCAAGCGGTTCTGGTAGCATTTATCAACTTTCTGCCGCTCTTGGAACGGAATTATGGAAAAGGCTTTCAGTTGGTGTGCAGTTGAATTATTATTTCGGTAATTTGACTAAAGCCAATTACCTATATTTCAATGAGACCGACTTCAGAAGTATCACAAGTGGTTACACCCTTTCAATGCATGCTGTCGGAGCTAAAGTAGGTGTTCAGTATGAGCAGCCGATTGGAGATAAGAAACTCATCGTCGGCGCCACATATCGCACAAAGGCTAAAATGAAAGGCTATATTACTGATTTCCAGTATGGTTCCATTTCGAGTCTGACGGATACTTTGAAGAATGTCATAGATACCGTAGGTACTTCGAGAGGCTTGAATATCCCATCTGAAATAGGTATAGGTATTTCATTTAAGAAACCTGATAAATGGGCTTTGGAGTTCAATTACACTCGTAGCGATTGGTCGAATTCCAATTATGACAATGTAGCTGGCTTCTCAAATAGCTCTACCGTGAAATTCTCATCCACTTCCACCCAGTCATTTAGGGCCGGATTTGAGTATATTCCTAATAGAAACGACGTAAGGTACTATNTNAGNAACTGNACNTATAGNNTAGGAACCTATTATGACACAGCTTATTANAANTTGGATGGCAACAAAATCAACTCTTATGGCGTGACTTTTGGAGTGACTTTCCCTGTGTATCGATGGTANAATGGATTGACGGTCGGTGTAGATTTAGGAAAGAGGGGTTCGAAGACGGGTGTGATGACGGAAGAAACATATGCTGGAATATTCGTAGGGTTTAACATACATGATCTTTGGTTCATTAAACATAGATACGAGTAGTGTTACACCTTGGTGTATAAGTTGAAAATTTAAATTTTTTATAGTGCTATGAGAAAATTAATTTTTATCGCCTCTGCAACTGTAATGATGGTTCTTAGCGGAAACATCGTTGCTAATGCTCAGGGTAAGTATGGTGCTGATAGCGCCGAGTGTATTAAGTATTTGTCTTACTACACTGAGTACTACAAACAGAAGAATTACGATCAGGCCCTTCCTTCATGGAGAAAGGCTTACAAGCTTTGCCCTCCTCAGGCTCGTCATGGTCTGTTTACTGACGGTTCAGTTCTAATCAGAAGGGAAATCGCTGCCAATAAGGGTGACGCTGCTCGCGTTAAATCTCTTATCGATACCCTTATGACTCTTCACGACACCCGTGCAAAATACTATCCTAAGTATGCGGTTACCGCTCTTAACAACAAGGGACAGGATATTTGCAATTATCTGGCTTCAGATAACGGCGTCGTATATGAGGGNCTTAACTATGTCATTAATCAGAATGCTGAGCAGACAAAACCCAGCCTTCTCGTTCAGAACCTCAATTCAGCTATTGAGCTTTACAANCTTGGTAAGATTGACGCTGAGCAGGTGATTAATATTTATCAGNGAAATGTAGCTTATGCCGACAAGGCTCCCGCAAAGGATGCCGCTGAGGCTGAGCAGAATGCTAAAGTTAAATCAGACCTTGAGTCATTGTTCATTACCTCTAAGGTGGCAAGCTGCGATAACCTTATCGCTCTCTTCACTCCTAGATATGAGGCTAATCCTAATGACGCAGAGCTCGCTTCNAACATCGTTAAGATGATGAGNAGCACCGAGGGATGTATCAATAATGACCTCTATTTGAAGGCCGCTACCACTGTTCATAGACTTCAGCCTACCGGACAGAGCGCTTACTTCCTCTATAAACTGAATGCCGCTAAAGGTAATTCCAGCGAGGCTATCGGTTTCCTTAAGGAGGCTTTGAACTCTTCAGATTTGAGCAACTCTGATGCTGCCGCTTACAACTATGAGTANGCTATGTACTGCATCAAGAACGGTAGAAATGGTGAGGCTTATTCAGCAGCTCAGAAAGCCGCTAACCTCGATCCTTCTTATCAGGGTAAAGCTTACTATGTAATGGGTTCAGTTTGGGGTTCTACCTCTTGCGGTGGAGACGAAATCTCCAGAAGAGCTCCTTATTGGGTAGCTTGCGACTACATGCAGAGGGCTAAGGCTGCCGATCCTTCACTCACCAGCGAGTGCAACAGCATGATCGGACGTTACAGCGCTTACTTCCCTAAGACTGCTGACGCCTTCATGTATGACCTTCAGAATGGTCAGTCCTACACGGTATCTTGCGGCGGTATGACCGCTACCACTACNGTAAGGACTCAGAAGTAATCTAAGGTTTGAGAAAATTCTCCAATAATTTAATGATGATGGCAACCGTTTCGGCGGTTGCTGTCATCTTTTTTTCTTCTTGTAAATCAAAACTCTCGGAGGCGGAAAAACTGGATTTGAGTTCTACGCCGCTTCAGGTGGTGGATAGNATGAATCTTATTCAGACCACAAACGGAGTTCTGGAAATGAGGGTTGTGACAGGCCGNATGGAGCGTTATGAGACCGATTCTACGGAGATTGAAAAGTTTCCGGAAGGTTTNAATATCTATGCCTATACGAATGGCGGCGAACTTGAATCNACGATTCGATCGAATGAAGCAACCCACGAAAGAAACAAGAAAAGTGCGGAGGAAATTTGGCGTGCTTNCGGCAATGTGGTTGTGAAAAACCTTCTCAAGCAGGAGACCATGGAAACGGATACCATCTATTGGGACAGGAAGAATCAGGAAATCTATACTGATTGCTATATTCGTTTCTTTTCTCCCGATGGTTTCACCCAGGGCTATGGTATGCGTTCGGATGAAAGAGCTAGAAATTCCAAGATTCTTAGGCCATTCAACAACTACATGATTGTAGTCAAAGATTCCACTGAGGTATATATTGATAGTGCCAATTTCATCGGTCCTCTGCCTCCGCCGAACTTTCATAAGTAGTTAAAATGCCCCGTATGGGGCTATTTTTTTGCCTAAGATGCTGATTCTTGGGGAAAAATTGTGTTTAATTTGGAGAAAATTACTAACTTCGCACCCCTATTGGTTTTGAATAATTTAAAAGTTAAATACAATGGCGGTACTTGAAAAAATACGCGTTAAATTCGGTCTTGCGGCGTCAATTATCATCGCCCTGGGCCTACTCTCATTTATTATCGACCCTAGTGAGTTGATTACTGCGTTCCAATCAATGTCATCNAAGTATGACGTAGGNGAAATCAATGGAAAGAANGTTTCTTACAATGATTTCCAGGAGGCTGTGGCCGATATGACAACAATCAACGAGGTGACAAGCGGCAGATCAGCCCAGAGCTCCGAGGCTCAATCTCAGATCAGAGATGCGGCTTGGCAGGACCTTATCTACAGGTATCTCTTCATCAAGAAGGCTAAAGAGGCTGGTATCAATGTTGGNGAAAGCGANATGGTTGACCTCACTGCAGGAAACAACCTTTCCCCTCTTATCGCTCAGAACCCCGCTTTCATGGATGAGAATGGNAACTTCTCCAAGGAGCANCTTTCNACTCTTCTTCAGAACCTCAACACCGATGAGACAGGTGGACTTAAGCTTTATTGGAATTANCTTCAGAACTCAATTCTGAATCAGCAGTACTATGACAAGTATGCTTCTCTCTTCTCAGNGGGTGCTAANGATAGCCCTCTCATGCTTCGTAAGAGCATCGAGGAGACCAACAATACTGTTGATGCTGACTTCATCATGATTCCTTACGGCTACACCACCGATTCTTCAATCGTTGTGTCTGATGCCGAAATCAATAAGTACTATAAGGACCACAAGAAGTTCTTNAAGCAGTCAGCTAGCCGCGACATGGAATATGTCGTATTNGAGGTTGTTCCTTCACAGGCCGACATCGCTGCTGCTAAAGAAGGCGTGGCTAATCTCTATGAGGAGTTCAAGTCTACCGATAACATGAAGGGCTTCCTCATGAAGAACTCTGATAGGGCTTACACCGATTATTGGTTCAAGGATGGNGAACTCACCAGTGTTGCTCCNGAAGTTAATACTTTCGTTAGCGAGAATGGTGCAGGTGCAGTTTCAGACATCATTTCCAAGAATAATAACTTCTATGTAGTGAAGGTTATGGAGACCGGTATGGTTCCTGATTCAGCTTATGTTAAGCATATTCTTCTTCAGGATGAAAATGCCGCNGCTCTCGCTGATAGCCTTGTAGGTGTACTCAAGAAGGGTGAAAACTTCTCAAGCCTCGCTGCTGTTTATTCAGCTGACAAGAATTCTCAGGATGGTGGTGAGTTAGGCAACATCGGTTGGTTGACTCAGAACTATATGATTCCTGGATTCGAGGGTGTNACCACCGCNAAGGTTGGTGAGCCTTATGTTTTGAATACTCAGTATGGTACCCATGTAGTTCTCGTTTCTAAGAAATCCGCTCCTGTAGCTAAGAAGAGAGTGGCTATTCTTGAGAAAGAGGTTCTTGCTAGCAAAGAGACCTTCAACGAGTACTATTCCAAGGCTAACAAGTTCGCAACTCTTGCTTCTGGTAGCTATCAGAACTACAAGAAGGCCGTTGATACTCTCGGAGTTTACTCTCATCCTATCAACAATATGCTTGAGAGNTCAGAGAAACTCGGTGCTATCGACAANACCAAGGAAGTTACCCGTTGGGTATTTGACAACAAGCCTGGTAAGGTTTCCAATATCATTACCGTAGACAATAATTACTTCTTCATCGCNACNGTTAAGGGNGTNCACAAAGAGGGTTATGCTACCGTTGATGAGGCTTCATCAAGGATTCGTCAGCAGCTCTATCGCGAGAAACTTGCTGAGAAGAAGACCGCTGAAATCGCCGCTCAGATTGAGGGTATGACTGACCTTGAGGCTATCGCAGAGAAACTTGGCGGCACTATNAGCAGCCAGAGCGGTATCGCTTTCGCTTCTATGAATTCTTACGGTCTTGATCCTGCTTTCATCGGTGCAGTTTCAGTAGCTCCTGAAAATAAGGTCTGTGGTCCTGTTGCCGGTTCAGTTGGTACCTATATATATAAGGTAACTGGTCGTGATACCGGTGCATTCTTTACCGAGGATGACGCCAAGACTCGTGATGCTCAGATGGCTGCTTACAACGCACAGATGATTATCCCTGTGATGATGCAGGATGCTGACGTCAAAGACAATCGTGCTAGATTCTATTAATCAAATCTTTCCATATCATAAAATGAGCGACCTTTGCGGGCCGCTCATTTTTTATATGCTATTCAAATATTTTATCTACATTCGGAGCTACCTCCAAGAATTCTGGAAGTAGTTTCAGCTAGCTCTGGTTTTTACGGATGATGGATTCACGATATTTGGTAGGGGTTACTCCGTACTTCTCGCGGAATACGCGGTAGAAGCTACGAACCTCACCGAAACCGGAATCCAAAGCCACAGCCTCGATAGTGTAATTATTGTAGTCACGAAGAAGGACTACTGAATGACGGAGACGCTTCTCATTGATATAGACAGCGAAATTGTCTCCGGTATTAGCCTTAATGACGCGGGATGCCACCTCTTTAGGTATCTTGGTCTCTGCCTCAAGCTGCTGACGGTTGAAGTCTGGGTCAAGATAGAGTTTCTTGTCCTCAATAATCTTATCCATGGCGGCAAACTGCCTAGCCATCTCCTCGTCCTCGGTGTTCTTGATAGAAGCAAGCTCTTCCTTAATAGCCTCAGTCTTTACCATTTCATCTACGCTGGTAGCGGCCTGAGGAGTGCTAGGAATGCTATTTTGAAGCATTCTTTCGAGCAAATCTATCTTGTTGTTCGCTTCAGCCAACTCGGCTCTGGTACGTCCCAAGATATCTCCATACTGAATCTGCTCATCGATCTGTGCAGCAAAATCATCGTTCTTTTTCTTAAGAGTACGATATGTGAAAATCGCCATAGGAATAAGACCTAGGATGAGTAAGAATACGGCAACCAATGAGAATAGCATTATTCTCTGAGATCGAATGGTCCTCTGATGCTTGAATAGCTGCTCTTCCTGCTTATCATAGCCATATTGGCTCTCCGCTTCGATTGTAGCGGCTGAGATATTTCTTACATTGATGGAGTCCTTGATAACATCGGCTCTGAAATGGAAGTCAAGACCTTTTTCCGTTTCTCCCTTTTTGAATGCTATCTCAGACCTATCGGAAAGGTTGTAATAATAACCCATCCTGATGGTATCTTTGCCATAGCTCAGAAGCGAAGGCATAAGCTCCAAAGCCTTATCATTATCGCCTACGAGAATCAAATAAGGGATAACCTCATCCTGTGCGGTAACTTTTGAGAAATCAAAGGTGGTATACTTGGAATAGGCCTCAGCAGCCTCGGAATTCTTGCCTTCCAATTTATAAATATAGGCAGCCTTTGCCAAATATGCCACTTCCTCCTCGTCTACAAGCTCCTGCTTGATTTCTTTTTTATTTCGAAGTCTGGAAATATTGAACTTCCATTGCTCCAGAAGCCAATCGGCCCTATCATAAGTGGAAGTATTGATGCAATTATCCAAAGAAGAATTAAGTACGGATGACAAAGCGAAAAGTTCCTTTTCCGAGTTTCCATCCTTCAACCTATTGTAAGCCAAATTGGAATACTCTCTGGAGTCGAGCGGAAGATTCTGATTGGCATAAATATTCGAAACTTGCACATCTATGCTCGCCAGAAGCACATTGTCGCCCAATTTTCTAGCCCTCTTGACAAGGCTCAAAGATTCATCCAAAGCATTATCATAACGGGCGATGGTAATATCAGTCTTGACTTTTTCAAGTAGAACTTCCAGCTGCATGGCCTCNGGAAGGTTGTTGAAAGCAGGATCGGATATAAAATCTGTAAGAGTGAGAATAGCTTGACTGTCGTTTCCNTGGGCACGATAGGCATAAAANTCCAACATNGCCGCTTGATGCCAATTCAGCATACCAGTGGCCTCACCTTTTTCTATAAGATTGAGTGCTTCGGAGGGATTAGTCTTGATTGTATTGGATACAGCTTCGTAGTAGGTGTCATTTCCGCCGCCTTTTTGGAAAGTTTCCAGAGACATATTTGCANCACTGTCCCCTTTAGAGGAACAGCCAAACAAAGTCATAGTTGTGACGAGAAGAGCTGCTATCCAAAAAAATTTGCGCATATTCTACAATCTTTCGCAAGATACGAAGTTCTGCAAAAATCTGCAAGAATTTTTTTTGAAATTAAGACTCNTAAAATTGTTTTTAGCACAACAAAATATTTCAATTTGCTAAACTTAACAATTATGCCTAATTTTACTGCCATGGAATTTGATACTTCAATAAAACTCAAGCAATTATCCTCAGCGGACATAAGTTCTCCTTATGGAAAGGAAGAATTTACGGAAAAAGTGTGGAATATTCTGTCCAAATACTCTTCAGAAATAGGCGAAGGTGGGTCTGGACAATTCTGGCTGGANTATTCTACCACCATGAGCACCCGTCATATGGTGGTGGATGTGGACGAAAAAGAGCCGAATCTCTANCATGTCACCATTCGAAGCGGATCTAGNGCGAGCCGAATCACCGATGTATGCATTGTAGTGCTGGTTTTATTGGCATTTTGGTTTCTTAGCAAAATGTTCGTACCCGCTGCTCCGTGGTATTATATTGCCGGACTTTGCGCATCTTTATTGATTGCTGGGGCTTTAGCTTTGTTTTCTGGCAAGAGTTTTGGAGTAAGCGATGCGGCTAATTTAATGTACGAGATACAGAATTTAAAGTAGATATTTATGAAACGTGCGTTTCTTGCGGTGACGACCGCATTATTTTTTCTAACGGCTTCCGCCCAGGATCTTGTGAGATACAACTATAAGAAGGGCGATAAGATTTATACCGGAACTGAAAGACTCATAGCGAATCCTTCTTATTCTAAGGAGGATGCAGTAATGTCCAAACTTTCACGCGTTATTTTCTCAGACGGAGAGCCCGTGTGGATTCTCAGACTGGACTTCATGGAGCCTACATCATGGAAAATGCCTAAAAATGCACCTCTCTCCATCACGACTACAGAGGGCAGAGCGGTTCTTTTGCAGAACTACGGCGTAGAGCCTAATCTAGTTGCTCCAGAAGGCATGTCCACCGAGAAGGGTTTGAAGTATTTGAATTATGGTGAATATTACATGGACAACGCCGATATCCAAAAGATTGTCAGCGGAGTAGCGACTTTGGATGCCACCAAGAGATGGACCGACGATGGCCATATCATCATTAATTACAAAAATAACGAGCTAGGAGAGGTTATTGCGGCTCAGTACAATGCCATCATGAACTCCGAGGCCCCTACAACCGCTCTTGGAGACAACCTCAAATCCATTCAGGACAATAGAGGAAGCCGCCTCACAGAGACTAATTTGATAAAGGTGGCGGATAAACTTTCCATCTCATTGGTTTATCTATATTATGCCCCCAATAGCAGTGAGAGCATAGATTTGAACCTTTATGTTCCTGGTCAGACCGTTCCTTACGCTGCAGCAATTGATGTTTATCTGAAGAATGGCAAGACCATAAATCTTCATCAGGAAAAGGAACTTTCAGGCGGCAGAGCCCTCACTTATCCCACTCCTGATCAGGTAAAAGAGATGATGGACGGAGTAACAAAGGTCACCATCCAGACAAAGAACGACACCGAAACCATCACTTTCCCGAATAACGAGTTCTCAGATGCAATCTACCAGCTCTACAATTCGTTGATGATGGTATCAATTCTCTAAAATATTCGATAGAATTACATGGGAAGTCTGCTGAGGAGGTCATCTCCAATGGCGGACTTCTCTTTTTTATTCCCCTCGAAGGTCATCATGGGGCCATCCTCGAAGGATGAATAATTGGGATGGTCGTAATAGTCGGCCTTATCTGCCAGCGAAATGTCCTTGGAGGCATCCAAAAGAGCCATATCCTCGATACGCACCACGGTTTCTTTCCATTGATTAACTATGGTAGCGATTTCCTCGGAGGACATTTCTGATGGTGCTTTTCCGAAATATTCTTTGAATCTCGCATAGGCCCAAGCCCATTCGAAGTCGTAATATTTTTCGTGCGCTTCGTGGAGATAGGCGTTGATTTCTTCCAATGACGAAAGTTCTTCGTTTTCGATTTTCTCAAAAAGCGNGGTTTTGATCTCTTCTGGTGCTATAAGGCCTCCCAAGTCGCACCATTCGCCATTTCCAATGGTGACATTTGCGGCTAGGAGTTGTCTCATCTGAGCCAAATCGTCTCCCTTTTTGAGGTTTTCAAGTCTATGAACCAAGACTCCGCCAAGATGAATTGTGATGCCGAGTTTATAGTATTCTATGCCTTTTTTNAGGGCGCTTTTATTGATTTTAGTGCCCTGAAAGTCATATTCCTCTATTTTATCGTTGAGTAGATTTTCCAAGATTTCCTTGCCNCGGAACATNTTGCCGACCGTGTATGGATTGAACTGATTGAAATTTATATCATCCATAAGGGCGCCCTCTCGCTTGTCCCTCTTTGGCCATTTTTCAATGTCTCTGAANGTGCCGGCGCTACGAAGATTTACTCCTGGCACCAGATGCACCTCTTCCTCATTGCCTATTAAATAAGAGAACGGCATATCGGTAGTGTCGGGATGAGTCACGATTTTTCCCATGACCATGGAGAATGNNCCGACTCTGGCGGGCCACAAAATGTGNGAGCAAGATGCGGTTTTGGTGCCTCTTTCGAGAATTCCATGATGAATCGGCCCCAATTTGTACATATGGTTGCTCTGGTTTGTGCCCGATCCNGCNTTCATAAATGAGAACATGCCTCCGATTAGAAGGGTTGATTTATGATGGGTGACAGTGAATGGCCCTGCGAATATTGAGCAGGCCTCTCCGTTTTCCGCTTGGCAGTTGCTGAAAAATAGCGATTCCGATGCTGAATAGCCATGTCCGATTTGGCAGGCCTGTCCGATGAAGCATTTGGAAAGCATTGATCCGTCTTCCACTCTGGATCCTTCGCAAATTATGAAATCTTCTGCTATGACTCCGTGTCCGATGTGCGAATTGCTTTTGATGGTGCCGTTTATGAGTTTTGCCGCGCCTCTTATGACGCAATTATCGCCGATTTTAACTCCTTTTATGATTCCGCAACCTTGAATTTTGACATTATTTCCGATTTTTCCGATGGTGTCCGCTTGGGCGTCTCCGTATTTTTCCGCGATTCCATTTAATTTTCGACCTATATTATATGGATACATGGCTACGATATATGCCATCTGCGATGTTAGCTGGTCGGTTATGACAACTTCTCGGCTGCCGGTCTCGTCAAGCACCGAAACATCGACTCCGTTTCCGAAACTGCTGGTGTCCTCCATATAAATAAGGTCAACATTTGAAATGTATGCTCCATTGCCGATGGTGTAATTAGCGATATATTCTTTTACATTTTTGATTATGCAGTTGTCTCCAAGNGNGACATTNTGNANCATNGCGTTTTCNATTCCGCNATGGATTTCGACGTTGCTTGGGCAGATGGTGGTGTCGTCGAATTTTCCGAGATTCACCTCTCCNGAAAATTTCGCATTATTTATATATGGTGTGTAGTCGTTTTCGCCCCATGCAACTTTTACGGAGTCCCATGACTGAGCCGAACAACCTTTCGATATTAGAGAATTTATCTCTTCCGGAGTCAAATGTCTATATCCCATCGCAATCATAAATATTCGTTATCCTTCAAATTTACCATATTATACCTAAAAAATCAAGGGTTATAACGGAATAGAATTGTATTTTTGGAAGACAATTTTTAAATTGCGTCCTGTCTTGTGGTGTTTTCGAAAATTTATGATCATGACAAGAGAAAGAAAAATAGAGTTAGTCGCCAATTCAATGGTATGGCTCGTGATTATTCTCGGACCGGTGCTGTATAATGTTATTTTGACTTATACACGTCCCGAAGAGCATTTTTCATGGGCGGAGAATCTGCATGCGATTTTGAGTATTTCGCCGATTTTGATTCTTTTCATCATTCATGACATTTTCTTGGCGCCTATTATGATTAGGAAACATAATACGGCTCTGTATCTTACTCTAACGATAGCTGCTTTAGCGATTTTGGCTATTGTGGTATTCGTGGTTAAGCCGGCTATGCTTGGCCCTTATCCCGATGGCCCTGGAATGGGAGGCCCAGGTGGTCCTGGTCCTGGTCCCGCCGGTCCTCCGCCGGATAATATTACTAAGTATAAGCCAGTTTCGCCGGATTATTTTAAATTCCTATTCGNCATAGCGGCTATAATCGTGAATCNCGCGGTGAAGTCCTATTTCAAGAATATGGAGGACAATAGGAAGGTTGAGACCTTGGAGAAGGAGAATTTGAGGCAGCAGCTTGGATTGTTGCGCTATCAGATTAACCCTCATTTCTTCATGAATACGCTTAATAATATCCATGCGCTGGTGGATATCAATCCTCATCAGGCGCAGGAGAGCATCGTGGANNTNTCCAAGATGATGCGTTATATTCTGTATGAGGGCGANAAAGTTTATATTCCGTTGNCAAANGAGNNNGAGTTTATTNNGCAGTATGTTTCTTTGATGAAGATTCGATGCAAGGATACGCTTGATATTGATTTGCAGCTTCCGGATGAGAGCCAGAGGGCTGACGTGCCTCCTATGGTGTTTGTTTCTTTCGTGGAAAATGCTTTCAAACATGGTGTAAGCTATATCAAGGAGTCCTTTATTAAGATATATATGGGTGTTGAGGGGGATAAGCTTAAGTTCTCATGCAAGAATAGTCTAAATTCTTCTTCGAAGGATGAAGGTGATAGCACNGGCATAGGTCTTACCAATATAAAAAGCCGTCTGGATTTGTTCTATGGCGATAATTATACCATGGATATAAATGAGACGGAGAGCACTTATGAGGTGTCTGTGGCGATTCCTAGGGTTATGAGTGAGGAATTTAAAGAAATTTCTCTTAAGAAATAAAATAGAATACTATGATAAAGTGTTTGTTGATAGATGATGAGCCTCTTGCGCTTCAGCAGTTGGTCAATTATGTTAGCAAAGTGCCCGATATGGTACTTGCGGCTGCATGCCATAGTACGGCTGAGGCTCGAAAAGTGCTTGAGAATGATTCCGTCGATGTTCTATTCGTGGATATAAATATGCCCGATGAGAATGGAATGGATTTCGTGAAATCTTTGGAGAATCCGCCTGCAATAGTGTTTACTACGGCTTATTCGGAGTATGCGGTTGAGGGTTTCAAGGTTGGAGCTTTGGATTATTTGCTCAAGCCTTTTGGACAGGAGGACTTCAATCGTGTGGCTGAGAAGGTGCGTAAGCATACTGAGATGATATCCGCCGCTGCCGTTTCGGCTCTGGATTCCGATAATTCGCTTTTCTTTAAGACTGATTATAAGATTGTGAGGGTGGAACTTGATAAGATTATCTTTATCGAGGGCATGAGCGAGTATCTCAAGATNCATATTGAGAATAGCGACAATCCGATTATTGTGCTTATGAGTATGAAAAAGCTTGAGGAGAGGCTTGCTTCCAATAAGATGATGCGCATCCACAAGTCCTATATCATCAATTTGCGTAAGATTGAGGAGGTNTCTAANAGTCGTGTTTTGATGACTGGTGGGGCTTCTCTTCCTATCGGCGACCTTTATCGTGATACTTTTATGAAGTATCTTGACTCTAAATTTATGGGAAAATAAAAATTTTATTTACCTTTGCATTCCCAAACGGAAAATGATGGGATCGTTGAGACCTTTCTGAGTTTCCTATTAGGGCTTTCGGGGTGTGGCGCAGTTGGCTAGCGCATCTGCTTTGGGAGCAGAGGGTCCCGTGTTCGAGTCACGGTACCCCGACAATCAAAAAGGGATTGGAACTTCTCGTTCCAGTCCTTTTTTTATGCCCCTCGGGGCTGTCCCAAAGGGACTGNGGGTACNACAAAATGTAATGGCGACCATTTGGTCGCCATTTCTATTTCCTTTCNGTTTANAAAGGTTAAAATCCTAGAAATCTTAGTTCAATTTAAGGCCTTAACCNACTTTTCTATCGGTCAAAAAAGACGAAAAATCGAAAAAACAAGGATTTTGATGTGACAATTCAAAAAAATTCTAGAAGAGATTGTGAAATTTTTTGTGACATTTTTTAAAGGCCCAAAATCCACGTTCTAGAGCCCTAGAGGGCATTTTCTAAAAATCGGCATGACAATTTTTGTCACACCCTATACGNGNGCGCGTCAAAAAAANTTTCGCGTACGCGTTACGAACTTGACACTCACAAAAATTTTTTGACTGCATATGGGAGAAATCTTGCTATACCTTTGCCATCGGAAAACGGGAACAACCCCGACGAAACAAAAACAGAAACAAAACAAAATAAAAAATAGAAATCATGAAGACCATCAACGTTAACATCAGCAAATTGTTCGCAGCCTCAATGATTATCGTGAACGTATTCGCATCTTGCAGCAAAGATAGCAGCGCTCCCGTACAGGCTCCTTCAGTNAATGCTAAGCAGAACAGTGCTTCTGTAAAGAACGCTGAGGTCATCTCTATAAACGCACTCGCAGGAACAAAGGCAATCGAGGCCGTTACCGGAAACACCGCAAGCCTTGCAGCTGCAGCATACTACCTTCCTAATGGTCACCGCTATCCTGAGCACATGGACAAGGCNGAGGTTTACATGCCTGAGCAGGGTGTTCACTACCAGTCAGCAGCNAACTACTCTTCAAAGAACGATTATTTCTTCCCTGAGGACGGTAGCCTTACCATTTTCTCATACGCTCCCTACGAGACTCTTAAGGATGTTGTTAAGATTGACCCTACCGTAGCAAACGGCGTTACAATCCCTAGCGAGTACGACATTGAGAAGAATCAGGACGTATACTTCATGGTAGCAAGCGCAGTAGCAAACAAGAGCGCAAACGACAGCCAGAACGGTTTGAAAGCCAACTACAGCCTCGCAATCTCTGAGATCGGCGGTTTGACCATCTCTCTCGGCGAGGACCACGAGACTGAGGTTTACAACCTTAAGAGCGTAAGCATCAGCGGTCACTACACCAAGGGCACCTACGCAAACGGTTGGACTTTGAGCGGCGAGCAGAGCGAGGGTTATGTACTCTACAACGAGAGCGACGAGAACGTTATCACCAGCGAGGGTCTCAACGCNATCAACACTGGCAACGGTAAGTACCTCGTACTTCCTCAGAGCTTCAAAGAGGGTCAGGTAATGTTGAACATCGTNTACACCATCACCACTGGCGAGACNGTTCAGACCATCAGCGAGAATGTTGACATGTCAAACTTCATCACCGGCTTCAGCGCCAACAGAAAGTACGACTTCAACATCACCCTTTCTCAGAGCGGTCAGATCACCTGGAATCCTTCAGTTTCTAACTGGGAGAATTGCTAAAAGAAAAATACAACACTACTAACTAAAGTACTGAAAACAAATAGAGTTCTATCAAAATGAGACACTTGATGTTTATAACAGGAAATAGCTTANTATAAAATAAGGTAATATAGTATAATAAGACACAAATTAAGGGAGGTTCNCCAAAGCGACTACAGCCTCCTGGAAAGTAACCAAAAACGAATACCTGAGCTTTAGAATGTTATTCCAAAATTGCTTGTAAGCGACTACAAGCGCTCCTCAATCAAAACAGTACAGGCGGCCGAGATGGTCGCCTGACTGCTTTTAAGAAGTTTTATCATCTGAGGTACTTGATGTTTTCAGGGCTAACAGGAATAAGGCCCTGATTTTCTTTGTGGATTGTGTTTAGTATCTTTAGATTAGTAGGAGTGGAGATTCCGTACTTCTTTCCCATCTCAACGACGAGTCCGGTAGTATTGTCAACTCCACATGTTCTGTCATGTTGTATGTCATAAAGCATTGTAGGCTGCGTATTGAGGTGGTACCTCATTACATGTGGCATCCTAAGCATGCTAATGAATTTCTTAATGAATGTGTGGTAGTAGCATAAGTTCCTATGATTTATGCCGTTTACCTTAGTAAATACCGCTCCTGACGCTTCACCTACCTTAATGCATTCTTTGGCGCTACGAATGATAGCATCGCGGCATTTCCAATTTCTGATAGCATCTCCCATCGTTCCGCCAATAACTGTCGCTACGGCGGAATAAGAGGTGTTTATGAGCATTTTACTCCAGCGTGCGCCATAAAGGTCATGCTCATAATGCACNGTGCAGGCTTTTTCCAGAATATTCCTAGCATTCATCAACTGAGCCGCCGTAACGCCCTTCATTTTGCCTATAAGGATAAATAAGTGCTTGCGGTCAGAGTTTATCACAGAATGACCTGGAGTCACTAGAGTGGCACTCCAGTCCACAGGACAGCCTAAAACTCTGTTAGAACCCAGTACTGACGCTATTTGTTCTTCTGGAAGTCCGTTTTGGAGGGTGGCAAGAACGCCNTCCTCTTTAAGATTCTTCTTTATATAGGGAAGCGCATCTTTGTTATCGTCGATTTTCGTCGCCAAGAATATGACATCGTATCCAGGAGTCATCTCCTCAGGATAGAGAGCATTGACGGGTACAGTAAAGTCATAGGCGCCGGAGACCCGAGCACCTTTCGCACGAAGCGCCTCAACCTGCTCTTTGTCTTTGTCGATAAGATCGATGTCAACACCTTGTTTGACAAGCAAAGCTCCGAGTGCAGTTCCGAGGGAACCTGTTCCGAAAATTGCTGTTTTCATTATAAGCGACAACTTTTTCCTGTTCTTTGTGTGACAAAGATAAAGAGATTTTTGCCTGGGTGTATGAAAATTTTTGCGATAACTTTTTTTCACAAAAATACGGCCTTCCAGATGCGTAGAAGGCCGGTGTGACAAAAATTATACACAAAAAAANGTCACACCCTATACGNGNGNGCGTCAAAAAAATTTTCGACGTACGCGTTACGAACTTGACACTCACAAAAATTTTTTGA
>Ga0065709_1006104_pt1 | contig 16313 bp, 12 predicted proteins | sample Hoacrofraction14_2_FD_59096 | JGI IMG/M metagenome (GOLD analysis project Ga0065709, IMG submission 59096) | Hoatzin crop microbial communities from Cojedes, Venezuela, sample from fiber fraction 14 v1 | ecosystem: Host-associated > Birds > Digestive system > Esophagus > Crop | place: Venezuela...
TTCTCGAGCAGCTGTCCCCACCCGGTAATGGGCTGTTTCTCCGGCCCGTACGACGCGGCCGTGGAATCCCCGCAAACATAGATTTTCATGATCTTCTCCTTAAACAGAGGGGCGCCGGAACCCGACGCCCCTCCTTTTCTTAATAATGATCCGCAACCTCAATCGTTGCGAACAATGCCTATGCTGTCTCGCTCGTTTCGGTTGAGAAGGACGAATTTTTAACTTCCGCCGCCGGCGGAAAAATTCGTCACTTTCCTCTCGCCAGGAAGTTGTCATACGCTTCCTGATACGCCGCGATCAGGTCCTCAATACCCATCTTCTGGAGCGTATCCATGTAGGTATCGAAGCTGGTCAGCGGTTCCTGACCGGTAATGAACTTCCAGGTCATCTCGCTGATGTAGCTGTTGATGTCATCCACCGCGGACGCCGCGGCCTTCTGCGCGTCGGTGCTCAGCACGATCGCCGCCGGATAGGCCAGGCTCGGATCGCTCTCCGCCCACATCCGGGAAGAATCCACATAGTGTCCTTCGCGGGTCGCCAGGGTGAAGTCCATACCGCCGATACGCGGGAAAGAAATGTGGCTCATGGAGTACAGATACTGCCGGCGGAATTCACCGTCGTAGAACTTCACGGTCTCCAGGGCCCAGTCGGTCAGCTGCTTGCTGCCGTCTTCCGCCACATAGTATTCGCCGTGCAGCACGCCGTTCTCGTCCACCGCGAATTCAGGCATCAATCCGCCCAGATCGTCGCCTTCCTCGGTGCCCCAGGTCAGCAGGGTGCAGCCTTCTTCGCTCAGCATATTGTCCATCAGCCGGGCCACCGCTTCCACGTTCTTGCAGTCCACGGTGATGACGGTGGTGGTACGGTCAATGTAGGAGTAGGTGTAATATCCGCCGTAGATGTTGCCGTTGGCGTCCTTCGGCCACTGCACCGCGACGAAGTCCGCGTTCGGGTTCTTCTCCAGCAGCTGGGGCAGTCTCTGCTCCCAGTAGTTGCTCAGGCCCTTCCAGGAGCCCGCCAGGTCGGCGTAAATGTTGTCGTCGGCCGTGTCGGTGATGCTGCCGTCCTCATTGTACACGTTGTCAATCAGGCCCTCGGCATACCATTTCGCCATGGTCTCCAGATATTCCTTGTAGTTCTGGGTATATTCGCCGTATCCGATCTTGCCGGTCTCGGGGTTCACATACACGCCGCTCATAATATCGAACGCGGGCAGGAACAGCTGCAATCCGGCGGAACCGCCGTCAAAAGGAATCTCGTCGTCGGGGTTGCCGTTGCCGTTGGGGTCCATGGTGTTGAAGGCGGTCAGCACTTCATACCACTCGTCGATCGTCGTGGGCACGTCCAGGTTCAGGTTGTCCAGCCAGTCCTGCCGCATTTCCAGTCCCCACCAGGTCACCGCGGCCTTGTCGTCAGCGGTCTCGAGGGGGTTGATCACGGTGAAGTACAGATACTTGCCTTCGTCATTCATCAGGCTCGCGGCGATGTCCGGATGGCTCTCCAGGAACGCCTTGTACTTCGGCATGTACTGGTCGATCACATCGTTGAGCTCGATGATGATGCCGTCGTTGTACAGCTGGCTCACGCCGCCGGAGTACTGCTCATTGTGCAGCCACTGAATGACGTCCGGATAGTTGCCGCTGGCGAGCATGGCCAGGTACTGGGCCTGAATTTCGTCGCCGCTGCCGCAAACCACAGTCCAGTCGATGTCCACGTCGGACATGTTCTGGAGCACCTGCAGGCCGACCAGGCCTTCGTACAGGTAGGGCTCGTATTCAGCCGTACCGCCGCGCAGGTAGTAGGAAATGCTGTCCGCCGCGAAGGCGGGAGCCGCCAGGCCGATGGCCAGGCACAGGGTCAGGATGATTGCCAGGATCTTTTTCATGGGTTTCCCTCCTTTAAAATATTGATTCAGCAGGCACTGCCCGCAGAAATCCGTTTACATACCGGTCAAACCGCTCCGTTCCACACCTTCCATAAACCGTCTCTGCAAAATCAAATAGAAAATCATAATCGGAAGAATACACAGGAACGTCGCCGCCATCAGCATCGCTTCGTTAAAAATCACGCCCTCGATATCATTCACCTGAATCATCGAGAAATTCTCCTTGTCCAGCAGCGCGTACAGCGACGGCAGCCGGTTCGGCAGCATTCTCAGCGCCGTGTCATTGATATACACCCCAGGCTCAAAATAATCATTCCAGTGCCACACGACCCCGAGCACGATGCACACCAGCATCGGCGCCCGCGCCATCGGCAGCATAATCCGGAAATACGTCCGGATGGGTCCGCATCCGTCCACCCGCGCGGCCTCCTCCATCTCATACGGCATGCCCATGAAGAACTGCCGGAACAGGAAGATGAAGAACCCGCCGCTCAGCCCGAACCCGAAGAAGCACGGCAGAATCAGCGGCACATACGTGTTCAGCACGCCCCAGTTGGAATACTGCATGTACAGCGGAAAGATAATCGTCTGCACCGGCACAATCATGCTCAGAATCACCAGCGCGAACAGAAAGCTCTTCCCGAAGAACTTGTACCTTGCGAACGCGTATCCCGTCAGCGCCCCGGAGAACGCGTGCCCAACCGTGCACAGCACCGCGACCAGCGCGCTGTTCCACACAAACCGGGAGAACCACAGCTTCTGATACGCGATTTTGTAATTGCTCCACGTCAGTTTGGTCGGAATCCACTTCACCGTGATGTTGATCAGGTCGCTGTCCGTCATCAAAGACTTCACAATCATCGTGATAAACGGATACAGGAAAATAAAACTCAGCGCGAGCAGCAGGAAATAAAATCCCACCCGGAAGCACACATTCTTCGCGATTCTTCCGGCCTTCGCGTGGTCTCTTCTCACCGCGTTTTCCATCCGCTCACCCCTTCTTTCCCGAGTCATACACATACCGGCCCAGCACCGCGATCGTCCCGCCGCAAAGCAGCATCGCGAACAGGAAATACACCCAGCCCATGGCCGCGCCGTGCGCAAACTCCATGTTCGTAAAGCTCTGCTTGTAGATGTAGTCCACAATCGGGTTCGTGCCGTCGGTAAAGAACGATACAATCGTGTAAATCACGTTCATCAGAATCACCGGAGAAATCATCGGCAGCGTAATCTTCCAGAACATTTCCCATTCCGTCGCGCCGTCCACCTTCGCCGCCTCATACAGCGACCCGGAAATCCCCTGCAGTCCGGCCAGGAACAGCACAATCTGCACGCCGGATTTCCACAGCACCACCGTAATCCGGTCCAGCAGTCCCTGAATCACGGTCGTTCCGCTCGTCCCGATCAAATCGGCGATAATCTCCGGCACCCGGATGCCCGTTGTGATCGTCGTTCCGTCCACGCCCATGCCCAACAGCTGCTTCATCACGTACCCCGTGCCCAGCAGCACCGGAATAAAGAACGCCGTCCGGAAAAACCCTCTTCCGACCATCTTCCGGTTAATCAGAATCGCGATCACCAGAGAGAACACGATGCACAGCGGCGTGTTGATCAGCGTGTCGTACACAACCTGTAAAAACGTCGGCACATAGTTGATGTCGTAAAAGAAAATGTAGTTGTAATTCTCCAGCCCCACCCATTTCATCACAAAGCCTTTGAACTGCGTAATCTCGGAAAAGCTCAGCCGGAACGATTTCGCGATCGGCCCGAGGAAAAAAACGCACAGGCCGATCAGCCACGGCGCAAGGAAAATCAGGGCTTCCATGGACCGCTTCCGGCTCATGCTCATCAGCGGCTTTTTTCGCTTTCCGTCCGCCATTTACTTTCCCTCCTCCACAACCGCGTATCCCGCCGCGTTCACTTTCACTCCGTCCACCTTCACGTCTTCGTCCGTATAGTTCACATAGATGGTAACGCCGCCTTCATACGTCACGCGGTACACGTCCTCCTGCACTTCCTCGTGCCCGGTCATCAGCCGGTCCCTCACGCTCCAGATTCCCTCGGAGGAGAAGATGTCCCACACCTGCTCCAGACGGTCCAGCCATTCCGTATACTGTGCGGAGAACAGTTGCTGATGATCCGTGTACATCAGTTCTTCCGTCCCACTGTACGTCAGCTCGAAATACGGCACATATCCCATCTCGATCCACCGCAGCGTTTCCCGCTCCAGGTCGCTCGAAAGGTTCCCCGGCGTCGCCGTGTAGTCCACAATCCCGTGCATCACCATCTGCCAGAACGGCACGCTCTTCGTCGTCGCCTGATATCCGCAGTCGGTGTACGGCACGTTCGTCACCATGTCCACATTGGACACCAGACTATCCGTTTCCGCCTTCCGCCCCGGCGCTTCCCAGCGTGTCCCGCGTTTTCTTCAGCATTTCCAGAAAAATCGCCTGACTCTCACTCGCCGTGGTATATCTCCGNTCGGAATAGTTGAACCAGATCGCCTCGCCCATGCATTCATACCGAATGCCGCTCACGCCGGTCTCCTTCACCTCTTTGAGAATGTTCTCCGCCTTCGTCTTCGCCACGTCCGGGCTCAGCAGGAACGTGCTTTCGTCCTCGTTGGACAAAAATCGTCTTGTTCCCGGCATACACCACGTCGTTCCGATGCGAATACCCGTGCTCATCCGCGTCCGCCTGCAGCACATTCACCGTCAGGCTCACCCGATCCCCCAGCGTCTCCGCCAGCGCCGTCAGCTTCTTTAAATCGTCCTTCCCGCCGATATTCCCGCTCATCGGGAACCGGTCCGGCGTCTTGCCATACCCGTTTTTGCTCCATCCCTTCAGCGAAACCTCCGCCTCCGTGATGCCGCGTTCGTTCAAGGCCTCCTAGAATCTCCCCGGCCTGATCAAGCGTCGTCACCGTCCGCGGAATATCCGCAATCAGGCCTTCCTCGCTTGCCGTCATAAACAGGTCAATCGCGATCGCCGCCCGGCTGTCCCGCCGGACCAGCTTTCCGCTCTCCAGCAGGTAATCCCGGCACGCGTTCGCCATGTCGCTGTACGTGCTTTGGTCCTTGTCCAGGAACAAAATCCGCATGCTGTAGTCCTGATCAATCCGCTCCGTGTCATAAATGCTGACCTCGCGGTCCGTCGTCCGCATGTCCTTGAATCCCCGCCGGTAGTAAAAGTTCGCGAACAGGTAATTCATCCGGATAATGTTGTTCGAGCAGTTCAGCGAGATTCTGGATGTCTCCTCGCCCTCCTCAATGATTGCGACCATCGCCTGCCCGTCCCGCGCCATGCCGAACACCGGCAGCATCGTCTTCGCGCTTTCCTGGTCAAAGAATTCCATCATGGCGTCAGTCTGGTCCGGCGTGCCGTACACGGTGTACAGCGTCGTCGCCTCCGCCAGATGCGCCCCATCCTGAAATTCCATGATCGCCCCGCACCCGTCGGGATACAGGAAATATCCGTCCGCCCAGTCCGACGCGGAGAAGAAGAACGGCATCAGATCAATGCTCACCAGCGCGAAATCGCCGTATTCGCTGATCTCCTCATGCGGAATCCGGATCAGCAGCGTGTCGTCTTCAATCGTCACATCCACCTTCAGGGAAATCTGACTTGCGCCCATGTCATAACACAGCCGCGCGCCGTTTTCGATCTTTTCATAGCTGCTCGTCAGCTGCTTGTCCGTCTTCAGCGGCATGTTATTGATAACGCCGCGCCCGGTCTGTAAATTCGTGTAGTTCAGGTTCAGGAAGGAACTCAGCTTTGCCTGCCACATCTTGTTGATCTTGCCTTCAAACGTCGGATCATTCATCGACGAAGACCAGACCATCCCGGTTTCACTGTCCTCCACCGTGATGGACGTCGCGTCCTCCGTCACATACAGCTTCAGCCGGTTTCCCTCCGCGACCGGCACCAGCGCCGCTTCGCTTTCTTCCTCCGCCAGTGCGGGACAGACCATCAGCACCATCAGCAGGAGCAACAGAATCCATTTTTTCATTCTCATTCCTCCCCCCCGCTCACAGCCGATATATCACTTCGTAATACACTTCGCGGATCATGCTCACAAACTGATCCACAATCGTGTACAGGAAGATCACCGTCGCCCAGATCATCACCATCGTAAACAGCGTCAGAGCGACCACCAGCACCGTTTTCCCCGGGGTATACTGATTCATTTCCTTCAGCCCGGTAATCATCAGCACAACCACCCAGATCAGAATCCCCGCGACCAACGCGTGATACAGCCCCGCCTGCCCCTGATCCATCACCCGGGACAGAAGCGTCACCGGAATCGTGAACAGGATGTACGGCACCAGACAGTACGCGCTATACGTCATGGTCTCGCCGAACTTGCTTTCCCCGTCCAATATGGTCGTCATCGCGTAGCTCGCCAGCACCCACGTCAGCACCGGCACCACCAGCTTCCCGACCTCCAGCACCAGATTTGCCTTCCTTGTGGACACGGTGCTCAGCGGATAATGTGTATACTGAATGGAAAACAGGCACACCCCGACCATCAGCAGAATCAGCACAATCACCGGCAGCCAGTTCTTTTTCTCTTCGCGCTGGCTCTTAATGTACTCGGATACGACAATGGGATGCGTAATCATCATCACGCCCAGCTTGAACCATCTCATTTCAGTCCCCTCCCGAATTGCACGTCATCCGCCCACTCGTCGCCCTTGCGCTTGATCAGCCCCAGCAGCTTCACCGCCGCGAACAGAATCGCGACCGCGCACACAACCACGAGCAGGAAATGGTTTCTGAAATACTCATGCCGGTATTCCGAAAACGCGTCCGAATACCCTTCCTTGTCGTCCGCCAGATAATAGGACCGCAGGCTCTCGCTCCACTTCTCTTCCTTGCCCTCAATCTTCGCCACGCCCTGATGCGCCAGCGCGTACCCGGAGTCAATCTCCAGCGCTTCCTGCCAGTACACCATGGCCTCCTGATACCGGCCCTCCCCGTGCAGCGTCACCGCCTGATGCACGGTCTCGATAAAGTGCGTCGGCCGGAACACCGTCAGGGTGTTCGCGCTGTAGTCCAGCACATACAAATTTCCCTCCGAGTCCGCGTCCACGGAAATCGGAATCTGGAATGTTCCGGCCGTACTTCCCTGCCCGCCGAAACAACAAATCAGGTTTCCTTCCTGGTCATATTGATACAGCAGCCCGGACGCGCGATCCGTCACCGTGATAATCCCGTTGTCCTCCACGCAGATATCGGAGAACGTCGGCTCGACCTCTTTCCCGTCCATCTCGATCACAAACCCGTACGTGTCCTCCGGATAGGTGTTGCTCCCCACCGTGTTCAGCTTCCGGATCTGCGCGGTCGCCTTGTTGGCCAGAATGCCGTAAATCATGCCGTCTGCCGCGATGCAGAAGTTGGAGTAGCTCGCCGGCTGTTGCTTCTGCGTCCGCTCAATCTGGCTCTTGCTCCCGAAGAGGCGGATCAGCGTCCGGCTCAGCGAGAACCCCACCTTGTCCGCGCCCAGATACCCGCGGAAGGTGTTCGTCTCGTCCATCGTCATCAGGTTCACGCCTTTAAGCGCGTAAATGTACCCGGTCGGCGCCACGGCGATCTTCTGCACGTCGAACGTGAAATTGTTTTCGAGCAGTGTGGACTCCGGCTTCATGTACTCCCGCCGGTCGCTCTCGTCCGCGTTCAGCGTCGCAATCCTCAAATTGCCCGAGTCCGCGATCCAGATGCTTCCGTCACTGTGCACATACACGCCCCGGGGTTTGTTCAGCGTCTTGCCGCACGCCTCGGTGATCACCCCGGTCACGTTGCACCCCGTGTCCATCTTCAGCACGCGATTGTTCTCCGCGTCCGCGATCCAGATGGTATCGTTCCCGTCGATGAAAATGTCCTCCGGGTGGTTCATAAATCCGTATTCCCCGCCCAGGTTCTTCACGGTCTTCACCGCTTCATACGCCGCGGGAATCGGAATATAGTTCTCCTCGTTGTCGCTCACAAACGCGTCCGCGCCGATCAACGCCATGGCCCCCGGACAAATCCCGATCACCGCGGCCAGGAGAACAGCAAATACTTTCTTTTTCATTCTGCCCTCCTTACGACTTAATCCCGGAATAGCTCATGGTTTCCATGACCTTTCCGCGCATGCAGATAAACACGAGAATGCTCGGCACGGTCGTCAGGAACGTCGCCGCACCCACGGTCCCGCTGCGGGCCACCACGCCCGCGCCGCCGCTCAGAGTCTGCAAGGCCAGCGGCATGGTCTTCAACGCGTTGGACGAGATGAAAATCAGTGGGGTAAAGTAGTCGTTCCAGTTGCTCACGAAGGAAAACACCGCCAGCGTCGTCCACGCGGGCTGAAGCAGCGGCATCGCGATGGTCCAGAACACGCGCCACTCCTTCGCCCCGTCGATCCGCGCCGCCTCCAGAATGGAGTTCGGCAGCTGCTCGCAAAACTGCTTCACAAGGAAGAAGTTATACGCCACCGCGATCTTCGGAATAATCAGCGCCGCGTACGTGTTCACCAGCCCCAGCTTGTTCACCACCAGATAGTTCGGAATCTGCGTCACGTGCGTGGAGAACATCAGCGCTGCCAGCACGACCGCGAAAATCGCGTCCGCCCCTGCCGGCTTATGCTTCACCAGCCCATACGCGCCCATGCAGCACACAATGATGCTCAGCAGCACCGTCACCACCGTTGTAAACAAACTGTTAAAAATGTACCGCGTAAACGGCACCGTGCTCGACGACAGCGACGTCAGCAAGTCAGAAAAGTTCCTTAGCGTGGGGTGCCGCACCATCAGCCGCGGCGGATAAATGTAGAGTTCGTCCAGCGGCATCAGCGACCGGCAAACCATGGCGAACAGCGGCAACCCCGCGATCACCACCAGAATCGTCAGCAGCAGATACAGCATGATTCTGGAGAAGGACGGCTTGTGAAACTTAATCCGTTTGGCCGTTTGTGCTCCGGTCATACTCTCCCCTCCTCCGTCACGTGTCGTCCCGGAACACGTGCATGCACACGCGCCCCAAAGTAAAGGTAATCACAAACAGCGCCATCGCGACCGCCGAAGCGTATCCCATGTTGAACCGCGTAAACGCGTAGTCGTACAGGTGCGCCACAATCGTGTGCGCCGCGTAGTTCGGGCTCGGCATGCCCGCCACCGCCGTCGCCACGTCGAACACGCCGAACGCGCCCACAATCGCGTTGATCGCGCCGAAGAGCATCTGCGGCTTCATCATCGGCAGCGTGATAAATCTCAGCTCCTGAAATTTGTTCTTGATGCCGTCCACCCGTCCGGCTTCATACAGCGCCGGATCCACGTTCTGAAGACCCGCCAGGAACACAAGGAATCCCGTGCCCATGCTCATCCATACGGAAATAATCATGATCACCGGCAGGATGTACGTCGCGTCCTTCGTCCACAATATCGGTTCCACAATCAGCCCCAGCCGCAGCAGCAAATTGTTGATGTACCCGTACCGGTCGCCGGAAAACAGAATCAGCCAGATGTTCGCCATCGCGACACCGCTGGTCAGGCTCGGCGCGTAAAACATCAGGGAGAAAAATCCCCGCCCGCGCTTCACCAGCGTAATCAGCCACGCCATCAGGAATGACGCGAAGTACCCGATCGGCCCCGTAATCACCGCGAAAATCATCGTATTCTTCAGGGAAATCAGGAATACGTCGTCGTCCAGCAGCAGCTGGGAATAGTTCCTCAGCCCCACAAACTCCGCCGGCTGAATCATATTGTAGTTCGTCAGACTGTAGTACATGGCCACTGCCACCGGCACAATCACGAACACCGCAAACAGAATCAGAAACGGCAGCAGGAACGCGTATCCGATGCCGTTTTTCCGGATCCACCTCTTGAATCCGTTTTCCGGGGCCATCCCCGCCGCGCGTACCGTCATGTTCTTCCTCCTCACTCCAACCCAAACTCAAGTCTCTTGTTCAACAATTCCTTATTAATGTCTTTTACGGCTTCCTCTAATGCGTCTCTCGCGTTTTCATTATTGATACACACTCTGTTCCACGCATTGATAATATGCCGTCCGGTAAAGTACCCACCGGGCACAATCAGCTGCTCTTCGCTCGCGTCCATCATCGCGCGAATCACCGCCTCATGCCTCGCGTCCCACGGCAGGGCGTAAAATGCGTTCACGTTCGCCGTGTTCCACCGCGCGCCGAGCCCCAGAATTGCCTCCAGTTCCCGGCCGTACCGCGTCTGCACCTCTTCGCTCGTCCACCACTTCATAAATTCCCATGCCTCTTGCTGGTGCTCGCTCTGGCTGAGAATGATGTTGGCCGTGCTCGCCGTGGTGCCGACCGCGTGGCTCACCGTGCCGTCCGCCTGTTTCGTCCCCGGCACCGGCGCCACGCTCCACCGCCCGTACAGTTCCGGCGCGGACGTCATCAGCTGCATGTACGTCGTAAAGTTTCCGATGCCGATGGGCATCGTCCCCGTCCGAATCCGCGTAAAGAAATTGCTCTCCGCGTCGATTTCGTAATTGGCATACATGTCCGTCCACGCCTTGAACGCCTTGTAGGCCTCGGGCGTGTCCAGTCCGCTCTGCGCCCCGTCGTCCCGGTAGTAGTCGCCGCCCATCTGCAGCAGCAGCATCGTGAATCCTCTCAGCGCCCCCGGTGAATTGGAGCTCACGCTCGTGTCCACCGGCAGAGAAAAGCTCATGGAGTTCTCATACAGCCTCGGCAGCACCCGCTGATACAAATCCTCCCATGTCTCCGGCAGCGTCAGCCCGAGCTCACTCAAAATGTCCTGCCGGTAAATCATCACCGTAAAGTCCATCGTCTCCGGCAGCGCGTAAATCCCGCCCTGATACGTGTACGGCACCAGGCTGCTCTCGTAAAACTGCGAAGCGACCTCTTCAAAGTCCTCAAACTGCGTCAGGTCCACCACCGCGTCGCGGAACGCGAACTCGTTGGGCAGATTGTATTCCACGCTCAGCGCCACGTCCGGCGCGGTTCCGCTCGCCACGCTCAGCATAATCGTGTTCACGCTTCCGGTGGACAGCTGTCCCGTCGGAAGCACATGCAGATTGATGATAATCCCGGTCTTCGGCGTAAAGTCCTCGTCCGCCATTTCCTTGAGGATTTCGCCCCACTCCGTGCCGCGGGCAATCCACACGTCAAGCACAACCTGCTCTTTCTTGCTGTCCGCGTCCACAATCAGCCCGACACTGTCATAGTCCTTCGTAAAGCTCGCGATGAAGTTTTCCCACGTCACCGCCGCCCGCTGCAGGAAGTTCGACACCTTCGTCCCGATGCTTTCCTCCGGGGACGCCAGCACCAGATAGTCCACCGCCAGCGGGCATTTCTCAATCGTGGAGATATACGTTCCCAGATTGGAGCTCGCGTTGTCCAGATCGCTCAGCGCCTTCGGAATCCGGTCCACGTCCTCCGCGAAGAACTCCAGCTGATCCACAATCTGCCGGTAATTGTTCTCCATGCTCGTCGTCTCGTTCGAAATGGAGTGCAGCAGATCGGCGCATTCCTGCAGCCGCCCCGCCAGATAGCTCATCTGCCCGCTCAATTCCGGCATCGTCCGGTACAAGTCGTATTCGTAGTTATAGTCCGGGTCCGTGCCCGTAATCTTGATAATCTCCCGCTGCACCTTTCCCAGATAATCCACGTCGTCCTCAGTCCGCGTCATAATCTCGCCGATCGGTCCCAGCTTCACGGTCGCCGTCAGCGTGTGCGCACCCTTTTCCAAGTAGAAAACAAACGGCTCCCCGTCTTCGCCGTGCAGCGTCTCCCCATACCAGCTGTCGCTGTAAGGGAAGGTATACAACTTCATCTCCTCAAACGGAATCTCCCCGTCGATCATCATCTGCCGGTAGCTCGGCATCCCGGGGTCCGTATTTTGCAGCACCTTCATCGTCAGGGCGTACAATCCCGTCTCCGGCACCTCGAATTCCCAAGTTACGCCCGCGTTCCCGAGCCGCCACCGGTATCCGCCCACGATGTTCAGCACGCGGTTCGCCCCGCTCTTCGGCTCGGTCATAGGGTCGGAATCGCTTTCCCGGCGAATCACGCTCTCCGTGCGCCAAAGGCTGTCCTCGCCCTGCCACTTCACGGTTTCCGTCGCGTTCTGATATCCCTTCTCCTCGTATTCCACCTTCACTTCGGCGTAGGAACGATACGTCTTCGGGCTCTTCAGCGCCGCCCACTTGATCTTCAGCGGCTGGTCCACGTATTCCAATGCGATCTCGTGCGTCCCTTTCTTCAGGTACACCCTCAGCGGATCCACGTAAATCCCCTGTCCGTCCGCCGCCCGCGTAATCTGCCACTCCCGGACCTCGCTCTGTTTCGGCCATACCTCATCCCCAATGGAGTTGATCCGGATTTCCCCCTCTTCCTCGAACATGCGGTACAGGCAGATATTGTTCGCCTCTTCGTAAGGCAGTTCCCCGTCCACGGTCAGCTTCCGCTGCGCCTTGGCCTCGTTACCGCCCTCAACCAGGTAGTTCAGCTCAATCTCGTACAGCCCGGTCGTTTCAACCTCGACCGTCCACTTGACCTTGCTCTCGTCTTCCCCGGTCACGAGAATTACTTCTCCGTCTTCCTCGCCCAGTTCCGCGTCCCCGGTCATCTCCGCGTCCTCCGGCATCATCATGATCTCCGTCCCCGCCGGCGCGAACATCTCTTCGGTCCACTCCGCGCTCACGATGTCATATCCGCTCGCGCTGTCGCTTTCCATCTCGTACAGCTCCGTCCATTCCTCGCCGAAGGCGATCCCCGCGCACAGCACGATGATCAAAAGCAGCGCCATTCCCGTGATCTTTCTCTTCATCCCGCCTGCCTCCTTACTCCGCCTTCATAGTCCGAATGTACCGGTCCCACTGTGCCTGCCGGGTCTCAATCACCGCTTCAACCTGCATGCTCTTCAGTGTTTCGATATACCCGTCAAATTCCGTCTCAATGTCTTCATATCCGCAAATGAACGCCATCGCCATTTCGCTCACGTATGTACTGATCGCCGGCTCGTACATGTTCATCACCGCCGCTTCCTTCTCCGTCGCGTACACGTTCGGGAACGGCATTCGAATGTACGGTTCCTCATACTCCCGGTCGTTCTTCACATGCCACTCCGGAAGCAGGATATCCGTTGCCTGTACGCTCTGCCGGCTCGGCAGGCACGGCGCGTTCATCCCGAGACTCTGGAACCACTCCGGGTCCTCCGTGCATCGCGGAAGGTAGTGCCGTTTCCCGTTTTCGTCTTTTTCGTACGTCAGCCCCTCCAGGCCCCAGACATAAAGATCCTGTGCCTCGTTCCCCATGGCCCAGTCCAGAAACCGCACTGCGGTCTCCACGTGCTTTGATTCCGCGTTCACCGCGAATATGGAAGAAATCGCGTTCCGCCCGGTGTAAAACCCTTCACATTCCCCGTCCAGCGGAGCGATTCCGGTCCAAATGCCCTCCGTCCCGTCGTATCCCTCGCACGCCGCGCTGTACAAATTGCTCATCTGCCAGCTGAAGTCGAAAATCACGCCGGTCTGATCCTGCTCGCACCGATCCACAATCTGCTCCCTCGTCAGCGTGATAAAATCATCCGCCAGCAGTCCTTCTTCGTATAAATCGTGCAGAAAACTCAGATACGCCCGGTACGCGTCCTGCTCGTACGGACCGTAGTGCACCGTATTGTCCGCGTCCGCGTAATACCCGCTCTGCAGGTCCAGCCCGAACGCCGGGCCGAACATCCGTCTCAGAAACTCGTTCATCAGGCTCAGCGGATACTCATCGTCCGTTCTTCCGTCCCCGTTCATGTCGTGGTCCCGGAAGTACCGAAGCAACTCCACCATATCGTCAAGGGTTTCCGGCGCGTCCATCCCCGCCTTTTCCAGCCACCTTTGATTCACCATCAGCACCGGCTGGTAATTCCGCGTCACCGCCGTCTGCGGCACGTAGTAAATATGTCCGTCCACCGCCGTCAGTTCCGCGCGGATGTCCGGATTCTCCTCCAGAAACGCGCTGAAATTCGGCATCATTTCCATATAATCGTCCAACCGCACCACCCGTCCGGTAGACAAATAATTCATGTTTAAATCCAGCCCGGGCATCTGAATCACGTCCGGCACATTCTCCCATCCGTCCGCCAGCATCCGCGCCACACTCACGCCGTATACTGTCGGGTCAATCAAATGCCACTCTAATTTCACGTTCACCCGCCGCTCAATTTCATGGAAGATTTCCGCCTCGCTCAGGTCCACCGTCGCGTACGCCGAGTTCATCGCCAGCACGCTCACCGTCTCCCCGTTCAAATCTTCCGCCGCGGCCCCGCTCACCATCAGGAACAGTGCCAGCATCATCGCCGCCATCTTTTTGAGCACTGCCGGCACACCTCCTTTTTGTCTCCGTTGGTCAAATATCTTCCATTTCGGTCAAGTACATTCTAAACGAACACCCAAAATAAAATCAAGGGCCCTCATCAGGCCCCGGAATTTTTTGATCGTTGTTCAGTTTTCCCTTGAAAAATCAGCGCTTACGCACCCTTTCTTTCTCTCAAATTTTGATCTCCATATAGTTCAAAAAATTCCATGTTATTAAATGCAAAGATCATTTTTGGACAAACTCACTCGGATTCACCCCGGTGACGGTCTTAAAATTCCGCCGGAATGTCAGTGCGTTCGCAAATCCGCACGCGCTCGCGATCTCTTCCATGTTCATTCCGTTCCCCATCAGCTCGATCGCATGCTTCACTTGCCGTTCCCGCACATACTGCAAATAATTCTGCCCGTACCGTTTCTTGCAAATCGCCCCAACCGCCTTCCCGCTGATGCCGAATTTTTCCGCCACCGCGTTCAAACTCAGCTCCTTGCTGTAAATATTCTCTTCAATGTACGCGCACACCGCGTCCTCAATATTCTCCGCGTTCTCCGCCTGCGGTTTCTCTGCGGCCTTCAGCAGCACCTCCCGGTACATTTCAAACACTTCATCCGCGGTCGCGTTCTCCGCCGGCCGGACCAGATTTTCCTGTGTCCCGCTTTCTCTCAGTGCCCTCCGGAAAATCAGATACAGCCCTTCCGTCAGCATCCGCGTTTCGCTTGTGCTCAGCTCATCTTCAATAAAGTTTTTCCGCCAGATTTCGTCCATCAATTCCCGGATATCCGCGGCATTGCCTTCGCTCAAATCTTTCCCGACGCGCGCCGCCAGATCCCCGGGCATCCAAAAATGATGCTCCGCGTCTTCCGCCGTCTCTTCAAAGAAATACACGCTCCCGCGCCCGCCGGTCAGCATCTGCTCCAAAGCGTTTTCCGCTTCCTTCAGCGCTTCCGGAATCCGCGTCCACTCCGTTTTCGCGCCGCTCACGCCCATCGTCACCTGAAGATTCATTTCGTTCAGCGCGTTCTGAATCGACTGATGCAGTTCGTACAGCCCTTCCTCCATGTCCGTCCGCCGCGTGTTCAGAAGCGCGTAAACATTCCCTTCGCCCCCGCTGATCGGAATCATCGTTGTTTCCTCCGTGGACAGCGTTTCCAGCATCCGCGCGATCAACGCCTGCGCCTCCCGGTATTTGTCCTTTTCGTGCCCGTGAATATTGATCACTGCCAGAATAAAGTACGGATTTTTCAGCCACTCCGGCCGTTCCGGAAGACGTTTCTGCAGTTCTTCCTCCGTCATCTGCCCGCTCAAAATCAGCCGGACCAGTCCCTGATCTGCAAAGCCAGAAATATTGCTCACCCGCTCCCGGTAATCATCCCGTTCCCCGATCAGCCCGCGAATGCTGCTTTCAATCCGGTCCATCTCTTCTTTGCCGCTCCGGGCCTCCCTCGCTTCCTCCCCGGAACCGACCAGCTTCCCGATCTCCCCGATCGGCCGGTAATACCTCCGGCTCATCCAGTATGTCACCGCGGAAAACCCGAGTCCCACCAGTACCATCAGCAAAATCGGCACCAGCGCGGTAAAAGGATATTTTACCCGCATCGCCTCGTCGCTCACCGTCAGCCGGTACGTAATGTTCCGGTTCACTGCGCTCGTCACCGTAAAAATGTTTTCACCCTTTCCGGCGGTCTCCTCCGGAGTGTATGTATACTTCGTCCTGCCGTTCACCACCATCTCGGCTTTCAGAATATCCTCGGTATTGTCTCTGGCCATCGCGTCCACGCCGGTCATGTTCAGCAGCACTGCGATCACGCCCTTCTGTGTACTCCCCTCAAACGCGTCATACTCGTCCGCGTAAATCAGATACGTCCGGTTGATCGTCACGTTGTTGTCCGCCACGCCCAGCAGTTCGCTCACGCTCGTCGTTTCCACGCACGGCAGGCTGGCCGGCATTTTCACGGTCCCATTGGCGGAAATGACAGTGTTCGGCAGATAAATCCGACTGTCGTCCTCAAACGCCAGCAGCAGGGAATAAATGTTGATATCCCCGTTCACGGCCTTAATCCGCTTCAATTCCCCCAGCATGCGATACAACTG
>Ga0065709_1000054_pt1 | contig 16302 bp, 12 predicted proteins | sample Hoacrofraction14_2_FD_59096 | JGI IMG/M metagenome (GOLD analysis project Ga0065709, IMG submission 59096) | Hoatzin crop microbial communities from Cojedes, Venezuela, sample from fiber fraction 14 v1 | ecosystem: Host-associated > Birds > Digestive system > Esophagus > Crop | place: Venezuela...
TCGTGCTGGCTCAGGTCGAAGTTGGTGCGGCTATGGATGCCTTCTACCTCCTTGAAACCGAAGGGCATGAGGAACTCGATGTCGGTGGCAGCGTTGGCATAGTGGGCGAGTTTCTCGTGGTCGTGGAAGCGGTATTTCTCGTCGCCCATGCCCAGTGCCTTGTGCCAGGCGAGGCGTTGCGTGCGCCAGTAGTCAAACCACTTGAGTTCCTCGCCGGGGCGCACGAAGAATTGCATCTCCATTTGCTCGAACTCGCGCATGCGGAAGATGAACTGGCGTGCCACAATCTCGTTGCGGAAGGCCTTGCCGATTTGTGCGATGCCGAAGGGGATGCGCATGCGGCCGGTCTTCTGGACGTTGAGGAAGTTCACAAAGATGCCTTGCGCGGTCTCGGGGCGCAGGTAGACGTCCATGGTCGAGTCGGCGCTCGAACCCATTTGGGTCTTGAACATGAGGTTGAACTGGCGCACGTCGGTCCAGTTCTTGGTGCCCGAGACGGGGTCAACGATTTCGTAGTCGAGGATGATTTGTTTGAGCTCGGCCAAGTCGTTGGCGTTCATAGCGCGCTCGTAGCGGCTGTGGAGCTCGTCGCGTTGCTTTTTGATGCTCGAGGACGCGGGGGTTGGTCTGGCGGAACATCGTTTCGTCGAACTTGTCACCGAAGCGCTTGGCAGCCTTAGCCACTTCCTTGTTGATTTTGTCGTCGAATTTTGCGATTTCATCCTCGATGAGGACGTCGGCGCGGTAGCGTTTTTTGCTATCGCGGTTGTCGATGAGGGGGTCGTTGAAAGCGTCGACGTGACCCGAAGCTTTCCAGATGGTGGGGTGCATGAAGATGGCGCTATCGATGCCCACGATGTTCTCGTGGAGCAGCGTCATGGCTTCCCACCAGTAGCGCTTGATATTGTTTTTGAGCTCGACGCCGTTTTGACCATAGTCGTAGACAGCGCCCAGTCCGTCGTAGATTTCACTTGAGGGGAACACAAAGCCATATTCCTTGGCATGTGATACAATTTTCTTGAAAACGTCTTCTTGTTTTGCCATAATATCTTATCGTGGTGATGCTTAAAATCGAATAAAAATGGTTGCCGCAAAGTCCAGTTTGCGGTTCAACCCGCAAATTTACGCAATCTTGCTCAATTACCACAATAATTATGTTTTTTTAAAACCAAAAACGCAGAACTACGCTGACTCTAGCAGACGCGAGAAGATGAGAAAGATTTAATTAGTCTGCCTGGCCAGCGTAGTCTGCGTGAGGTCCTTTAGCGCGGAACGCGCTTCAACTCAACTCTCGTCTCTCAACTCTCAACACTCCTTAGGAAGTATGCTTGGGCTTTGAAGAGGTTGCGGGCTTGCAGGACCATGGTTTTGGTTTCGTTGAGGAGGTTGAGGAAGAGGAGGCAGCTGCGAGGGTTGTCGCCGTTGGGTTGCTGCAGGCGGGTGATTTGCTCGTCGACGATGTGGGCGATGTGGTCAAACAGGTTGTCGCGCATCACCATCACGTCGTCGAGTGACGAGAAGTCGTCGCGCTTGATGGCATCGCTGATGCGGGCAAACACGTCGTCGACATCGTCGTTCAGACTCTTCAGCGCCATGATTTGTGGACCGGTGAGGCCGCGGTGGTTGTTGTTGATGTGCTCGTAGGCCGGTCGGGTGCAGTGCAGCAGGGCTTTGGTGACCTCGCTCAGGTAGTCGACCACGTAGACGTAGAAATGGCCGGTGGCGATGTCGTGCTGGGCAATCTGCTTGAGGGTGCCCACGATGGAGTATTTGCGTTGATTGGCCAGTTGGTACATCTGTTCGCTTTGCTGGACGGCCTCGCGCAGGGCGCGGCGGTTCTCGGTGAACAGGGCGACGAGAGTGTGGTTGTAGACCTGCGAGACTTGCGCCATGGTGTTGCACACCATCTGCGAGCAGTGGAGCATCACGTCGCTCGGGGTGTCGTCGGCGCTCACCAGAGGGTCATTGCTCATGGCGGGTTCATCCTCCTTGTCGTGGGGGACGAGGAACTCGCGGCACAGCAGGGCGGCACTGAGTAGTACCATGGCTGCCAGCGCCCAACCGCCGCCCCACACGAGGAACAGCGTCACTGCGAAGGCTACCGCCGTGGCCACGATGCCAGTGACAAACCAGCCCATCACTACCACCATCACACCGGTTATGCGGTAAACGGCGCTGTCGCGGCCCCAAGCGCGGTCGGCGAGCGAGGCTCCCATGGCGACCATGAACACGACGTAGGTGGTCGAGAGCGGCAGCTGGAACGAGGTGCCGATGCAGATGAGGATGGCCGAGCAGGCGAGGTTGACCACGGCGCGGATTTTGTCGTAGTTGGCGGTGCCACGTTCCTCGGCGCTCAAGGGGATGAAGCGGCGATTGATGGCATCGATGAGGCTGTTAGGCATCACGCGCAGGTAGTAGTTGTTGAGGTTGACAGCCGAGCGCACGAGCAGTCGCGAGAAGAGCGAGGAGCCGAAGCGGTTGTCCTCGTCTTGCTGCGACGCCAGGGTGAGCTCGGTTTGCGAGACGCGCATGGCATCGCGCGAGAAAAACAGCGTGAGCACCATCACCACGCCGGCGCCCAGCAGGAACCAGAAGTCGGTGGGTTGCGCCTCGGCGAGGGTTTCCATGGTGATGTCGGCGCTGCCGGTGGCGGCGGCGATGTGGTANGCATCGAGGGCAGCCAGGGGGACACCGATGAAGTTNACCAAGTCGTTGCCCGCAAACGCCAGCGCCAGCGCAAAGGTTCCNCTCAAGATGGTGACCTTGAGGATGCTCACCTTGCACAGCTGCAGCAGCAGTAGCACGCCCGCGGCGACGAGCCAGCAACCCAGCAAGATGAGCCCGATGTGGTCGCTCACGTAAGCATCGATTTCGGGGGTAATCATGCCCGAACTTTTTAGCCCCTTGAAGACGGCAAAGTAGAAGATGCCCACGATGGCGATGCCGCACCACAGCGCGCCATAGCGCTTAAACTGCTGGGCGTAGCGGAAGGTGAACAGCAAGCGCGAGAAGTACATTACAATCGAGCCTGCGGCAAACGAAAGCACCACCGACACCAGGATGGCCGAAATCATACCCAGCGCCTTGGCGGTGTTCACCATTTCGCTCACGCCCACAGCGCTGTTGCCGTACCACAGTTTGAAGACGCTCACGCCCAGTGCAGCGCCCAGCAGACCGAAAATCATCGACACGGTGGTCGAGGTGGGGAGGCCCAATTTGTTGAAACCGTTGAGCAGAATGACCATCGAGAACATCACGCCGGCATAGAGCATCATCACCTCGTTGAAGGTGAAGTGCTGTGGGTGGAAAACGCCCGTGCGCGCCACTTCCATCATGCCGTGCGAGGTGAGCACGCCCACCATGATGCCCACGGCGGCGACGCTCACGATGGTGCGGAACGAGGCCACGCGTGACCCCAGGGCCGAGTTGAGGAAGTTGATGGCATCGTTGGCCACACCGACGATGAGGTCGAGGATGGCGAGAACNGCCAGGACAACGAGAAGGACTGTAAAAATAGTTGGCATATCTAACTGATTTTTAGATTGTTATTTCGTNTTAATGGGTTTCGATTGCGTGTAGGTCTCCCCTCGTCACCCCGTGGGTGGGGTGGCGCTGTGGGCGAAAATCGCCGTGATTAGTGGGGGCTGTTATTTATTGAGGTTGAACTCGATTTGTAGTCCGCCGCCCTCGCGAGTGCAGGCCTTGACGGTGCCACCGTGGAACGACACAGCGTTTTTGACGATGGCGAGCCCCAGCCCAGTGCCTCCCATGGCGCGTGACCGCCCAGCGTCGATGCGGTAGAAGCGCTCGAAGATGTGTGGCAGGTGCTCGGGTGGGACGCCCACGCCGTTGTCGGCCACCACAAAGTGGTAGCTGTCGCTCTTCTCGGCATCCATGGTGACGTAGAGGTCGCGTCCACCGCTGTAGTTAAAGGCGTTGACCATGAGGTTGCGGAAGATGCTGTCGAGGAGGCTGGCGTTGCCGGCGACGATGATTTTGTCGGGCAGGTCGAGGTGGATGCGCATTTGTCGCTCGGGAGGCATGACTTTCATGTCGTCGGCGACCTGGCGGATGATGGGCACCACATCGACGTTGACGCGCGTGATTTGCTGCGGGGCTTCGTTGATGCGGGTGATGGTGGTGAGGTCGCCCAGCAGCGAGCCGAGGCGCTGCGAGTTGGCGTAAGCCTTGTCGATGAGCGACTTGCGGGTGTCGGCATCGAGTTGCGCATCGTTGTTGCTCAAGGTTTCGAGCGAGGCTTGGATAACCTGGACGGGCGTCTTGATTTCGTGGCTGATGTTGTTGGTGAGCTGTCGTTTCAAGCGGTCCTTGTCGCGTTGTTCGCGCATGGCCTCGCGCAGGCTCTGGTCGCGCTGCTCGGCGGTCTCTTGCTGTATTTTGTAAAGATTGACGATGTGGGTCGAGATTTCACCGAGTTCGTCGCTGGTGAACTGGGTGGTGTCGAACTTGGTGATGTCGCCAAACTCGGCAGCGTTGGCGAAGTCGCGCAGCCGTTTCACGCCCTTGCTGATGCGCCGTGCGGCAAACCAGGCGATGATGGTCATGATGATGGCGATGACGATGACAAAGATGCTTTCCTCGGGGTCGGCTTGCAGCATCGACGCCAGCGAGTGGTTGTAGGGTAGGGCGGTGCGCACGATGATGCTGTCGCCGCGCGTGGCGCTGTAGAAGTACTCGTGGTCGATGGTCGACGAGAGACGTCGCACGGTGTATCCATGCCCGTTGGTCATGGCGGCGCGTATTTCGGGGCGGTCGCTGTGGTTAGCACTGATTTCGTGCCCCGTGTTGTCGTAGAGGACGCGGCCGTTGATGTCGATGAGCGAGAGGCGCACCGAGTCGGGGTGGTCGAGACGAGCGAGGACTGCCGTAGAGGTGACGCTGTCGTCGAGCACCTCGAGCACGTTGTTGTTGACGGCCTGCAGGCGCGTGTCGAGCAGCTGCACCTTGTACTCTTTTTCGCGGGCATATTGCATGGCAAAGAAGGCTGCCGTGAGCACCCATGTGAAAATCACGATGAGCAGGAACAGCCTGGTCTGCACGCTAATCGAGGGCTTTGAAACCGTATCCATATCCAGCTTTGGTGATGATGTTGTTGCTATATTGTTGCAATTTCTTGCGCAAGCGGTTGATATTCACGTCGATGGTGCGGTCGACCACGTAGGTCTGCTGCGGCCATACCTTGTCGAGCAAGTCGGCTCGCGAAAAGACCTTGCCCTCGTGAGTCATCAAGAAGTAGAGGAGGTCGAACTCGGTTTTGGTCAATTTCACCTCTACGCCATCGATGGTGCAGGTGCGCGAGTCGCTGTCGAGCGTGAGCGAATGGTAGGAAATGTGGTGGGAGGGTGCGGGTGTCGATGCCGTGCTGCGTCGCAACACACTCTCGACGCGGGCCACGAGTTCGCGCATCGAGAACGGCTTGCGGATGTAGTCGTCGGCTCCCGTGGCGAAGCCCTTGAGCAGGTCGTCTTCGCCATCGAGCGCGGTGCAGAAGATGATGGGTGTGCTGGCCGTGCTGGGATTGTTGCGGATGATGCTTGCCAACTCAAACCCGCTCTTGTCGCCCATCATCACGTCGAGCAGCAACAGGTTGTAGCGCGTCAAGTCGAGGCTCAGTGCCTGCTCGGCGCTATGGGCCACATCCACGTCGTAGCCTGCGAGCGTCAAGTTGAGTTTCAGCACATAAGTAATCGATTCCTCATCATCGACCACCAAGATGCGTTGTCGGGGAGTAGTATCCATCGTTTTAGCTCTTTTTTCGCACTGCAAAATTACATATTCCCCCACAACCCCAAATAACAAAAAAGTAACAAAATTCCCTCATTCCCTCGTTTCCGTCAATGCATCCCAAAATTAATAGGCGTCGCCGTCCCCATCCTCCTTCAATGGGACGTGCATGAAAAATCCACTTTACACAATATTTATATAGTAACATCACGAAACAGCAAATGGGCTGTCAGGGTCGGAGACCCAAAGGCGACTATAGTGAGTCCTGGGGTTCTGACAACCAACCGATTAGAGGCTGTATCAACAGTCAATGTTGTGGGGTTGAGGCTCGGAGAGCCTTCTTTAACCTATCCTCAGGCCGAGCGGAGCGATAGCGAAATGCGAGTCCAAAGGATAGGTCCACCATTTCGATAGAGCCTCGGAGAGGGTCGTTTGAGTGCTGCTGGCGTGGCATCGATGCGGCAATCAAGAGAGCCTCGCCGAGGCTCATCTTTGGTGGCTGCCTTTGCCTCAGGTTTCGCGTATCGCTGCGCTCCGCTCAGCCTGAGGTTAGGTCAAGGGCGGCTCTCCGAGCCTTTCCGCTTCTCTTCAAGTTTTGCCACAACCTCCACTCGTTTCCGCCTATCGCATGAGGGCGGTATGCCCCAGATACCTCTCCCAGCAACAAGGAATTTCTCCAAAACAAGATGTATCAAAAATTTGATATATCAGATTTTTGATATATCGAAATTTTGATATATCGGGGGAGGCGACGAGGTGGGGGAGTATGATGATGGCAGGCAGTGTTTACGAAAAAAGCGGGGGTGGGGGTTGGTGATTTCGGGGGAAATGAGTAATTTTGCTTGTTAAACCATTTCATATCCCTACAATGAAAAGATTAAATAAGTGTGTTACAGCTATTTGTTGCGCTGCGATGTGGTGCACGGCGATGGCGGGCGACTGGATGCCGCAGGTCACGGGGCTCATCGAGCAGGGTGAATTTGCACAAGCCCAGCAGGTGATTGACAAGCTTCCGAGCAAAATCAAAAAGAAACAAGCGGCACGCATCGACTCGGCACAGTCGATTATGAGCCGCATCAACCGCGACTTCTCGATGACGCCCGAGCAAGGGCGCAAACTCATCGAGGAGCGTATGCCCGATGTGACCGACGCGCAAATCGAGAACTGGAAACAAACGCGCAAACTCGAGGTGATGAACATCGATGGGCAAGAGCGCTGGTTCCGCAAGAGCGTGCGCAACCTGTGGCTGCTCGCCGACGAGATGGCCGAGGACCACCAGCGCGACCACGAGGAGTCTTACCGTAGCGGCCGCCACAAGTACCTGCAAGCCATGCGCAGCGGTGCCGACGAGAATAGCGTGCGCAACTGGCATCGCGCCAACATCACCTTCACCCTCGACGTCGTGGCCGATGCTGTGCCCGCTGGCGAGACCCTGCGCGTGTGGATGCCCATCCCCTTCGAGAACGTGCGGCAGCGCAACGTCGAGCTCATCTCGAGCAACCTGCCCGCGACGCTGAGCGACGGCAGCATCCACCACACCGTCTACATGGAAGCCGTGGCACAGCAGGGACAGCCCACACACTTTGAATACACCTTTGCCTACGACCTGGGCGAGCGCCACATCGCCCAGCAAGACATGCTCTTGTTGTTGCGTCCCTATCGCACCGATAGCGAAATCTACCAGCGCTACACCGCGCCTGAGGCACCCCACATCCTCGTCAACGACGACATGCACGCCCTGGCGCTCGACATCGTGGGCGACGAGACCAACCCCGTGCTGCAAGCATCGATGATTTACAAATGGATATCGCGCACCTTCCCATGGGCTGGCGCACGCGAGTACAGCACCATCCCCTGCATCCCGCAGTATGTGCTCGACAACGGGCACGGCGACTGCGGTCAGGTAGCCCTGCTCTACATCTCGCTCGTGCGCTCGCTGGGCATCCCCGCCCGCTGGGAAAGCGGCTGGCAGATTCCACCCGACGAGATTAACTACCACGACTGGGTAGAGACCTACTTCGAGGGCGTGGGATGGGTTTACACCGACCCCTCTTACGGCCGCGGTGTGGTCGACACGCCCATGAGCGACTACTTTGCCAGCGGCATGGACATGTACCGCATGGCGACCAACGAGGGCGTGTGCGGTGAGTTCAGCCCCGCCAAAACGTTTATCCGTAGCGAGACCGTCGACTGCCAAGCTGGCGAGGTCGAGTGGCGCGGCGGCAACCTCTTCTACGACAAATTCTCGTCGAGTCTCAAAGTTAATTCTCTCACTCCCTGCAACAATTCTAACGACATCATTCAATGAAACGTAACTGCCTCCAGCATCTCATCACCCTGCTCATGCTCGTGCTCGTGGCCCCCAGCGTGTGGGCTCAGACCGACATGACCCAGTGGCTCAATCAACTCAAAAAACGCGTGGCACCCGACAAGCGCACCGCCCTGTGGAACGTTACCTCGATTGACCAGGACGGCATCCCCACCCTGTGTGGCAGCGTGAGCACGCAAGACCTCAAGGACGCCCTCGACGACGCCTTGAAAGCCGATGGCATCACCGCCGTTAACAACGTGACAGTCATGGAGAAAGCCATCCCTGCCGACCGCAGGTGGGGCATCGTCCGCCTGTCGGTCATCACCCTGCGCGAGGAGGCCCGCCACGGCTCCTCGTTTGCCACCCAAGCCCTNATGGGNATGCCCATCAAGNTCCTCGAGGACGCTGGCGGCGGCTGGTACCGCGTGCAGATGCCCGANGACTACATCGCCTACATNCCCAAGAGTTCGCTNGCCTATAAAACCGCCGACNAGATGNCTGCCTGGCGCAAAGCACGCCGCATGGTGGTCACNGCNCAGTTCTCGCAAGTGCTCGAGAAAGCCNCNNCCGNCGCGCTGCCCGTGTGCGACCTCGTGCTCAACAACATCGTCGAGGTAGCTTCGCANCAAGGCAAGTGGACGCAAGTCATTCTGCCCGATGGCCGCACCGGCTACGTCCCCTCCAGCGACCTGGTCGACATCAACAAGTGGGCNAACCAGCCATTTGACGCCTCGGTNATNGAACTGACGGCACGGCGCATGCTGGGTCACGGCTACCTGTGGGGCGGCACGTCGACCAAGGACGTCGACTGCTCGGGACTGATTAAAACCGCCTATCTTGCCAACGGCATCATCCTGCAACGCGACGCCTCGCAGCAAGCCCTCACCGGCGGTATCATGTCCGACACCCCGTGGCAGCAATACCAGCGCGGCGACCTCCTCTTCTTNTCGGAACGTCCCGACAAGCGCGTCACCCATGTGGGCCTCTACATGAGCGANGGCAACTTCATTCACTGCAGCGGCGAGGTGAAAATCAACAGCCTCGACCCCGCTGCACCCAAGTACTACCANGATAGCAAACACGTGAGCGCAACGCGCATCAACGGCTACATTGGCACCCGCGGCATCGTTCAAGCCGCCAAGCACCCCTGGTACTTCTAATTAACGCTGAACATCAACCCTTTAAAACCTATTATCTACAATGAATCGACGTAAATTTCTCGCAGCCGCTGGCGCAGGACTCGTAGCCGCCTCGGCACCCGTTTCGATGCTCGCCGACGAGCCCATCAAATCGATGCCCCGCCGACGCAANCGCACGGGCAAACTCAAACTCTCGTTCTTCCCCTACGAACTCAAGCTGCGGCACGCCTTCAACCTGGCCCGNTACAGCCGCACCACCACCCCCGATGTNCAAGTTCAACTCGAGTTTGACGGCTACATCGGCTACGGCGAGGCCTCGATGCCACCCTACCTGGGCGAGTCGGTCGAGAGTGTAACCCGCTTCCTCAGTAGCCTCGACCTGGAGCANTTCAACGACCCGTTCCGCATCGAGGACATCCTGAGCTATGTCGATGGCGTTGCCGAGGGCAACCGNGCCGCNAAGGCCAGTNTCGACATCGCCCTGCACGACCTGCTGGGCAAGATGATGGGACAGCCCTGGTACAAGATNTGGGGACTCGACCCTGCCAAAGCACCCGTGACGAGCTTCACCATTGGCATCGACACCGAAGAGGTTGTCCGCCAAAAGGTCGAGGAAGCACGCCCCTATAAACTCATCAAGGTGAAAATGGGCCTCGACAAGGACCAGCAGACCATCAACATCATCCGCGAGATGATGCCCGATGTGCCCATCTGCGTCGACTGCAACCAAGGCTGGAAAGACAAGGAGCACGCCCTGGAAATGTGCTACTGGCTCAAGGAGCGCAACTGCCTGTTTGTAGAGCAACCGTTCGACAAAACGTGGGTCGACGAGACCGCATGGCTGCGTGAACGCTCGCCGCTGCCCCTCATCGCCGACGAGGCCTTCCAGCGCCTGCCCGACATCGTNAAGTTCAAGGGNGTCTACGANGGCATCAANATCAAGCTCATGAAGAGCACTGGTATGCACGAGGCCTACAAGATGATTACCGTGGCCCGCGCGCTCGACATGAAGGTGATGATTGGNTGCATGACCGAGACCTCGTGCGCCGTTACCGCGGCTGCCAACCTCTCGCCGCTCGTCGACTTTGCCGACCTCGATGGTAACTTGCTCATTGCCAACGACCGCTTCAGCGGCATGACCGTCGAAAACGGCAAAATCACCCTGCACGACGTTCCCGGCCTGGGAATCACGCCACTNTGATANCGCGTTCCACGCTAAAACCCTCAACGACAACAAGCNACATTGAATGAATAAAGCTTACTGGGGCCTCATCGCCATTTTGGTACTCGCCCTTGCAGCGTTTGCAGCCCTCTCGTTCATGCCCGACGGCGTGAACGTGGGGGGCACGCGGCTGAAGACCGCCTCGTTTGCCCAGGACCTCTTCTCNACAAGCGAGAGCGAGAAAGATAGCGCCGCCACCGCCGAAGCCGCGCCCGCCAAGCCTGCCCGTGCGCCCATGGACACCACCTCGCAGGTCATCCTCTTCATCGGCGACTCGATGCTCGAGGGGCTGGGACCGCGACTGGCTGCATACGCCAACGAGAACGGCCACACGCTCATCAACGTCATTTGGTACAGTTCTTCCACCGAAATTTGGGGCTCAACGACCAAGGTGCAGGAATACATCAACCAGTTCCATCCCACCTACATCTTTGTGTGTCTGGGCACTAACGAACTGTTTGTGAGCGACATCAAGCACAAGCGGCAACGCTATCTCGACAACATCCTTGCCCAAATTGGCGACATCCCCTACGTCTGGATTGGACCGCCCAACTGGAAGCCCGACACGGGCATCAACGAGATGCTGCAAGCCTCGTGTGCGCCCGGCAGTTTCTTCTTGAGCAACGGCCAGCAATTCACCCGCGCCAGCGATGGTGCGCACCCCACCCGCAGTTCGGCTGCCGCGTGGTGCGACCGCGTGTGCTCGTGGGTGATGACCACTGGCGCCCACCCCATCAAGTTGAATCGTCCCACAGCCGCTCGGGCCCGTTGCCGCACGCTGGTGCTGCAGCCCGTCCAGTAATCGCGGCCCCGTCTTCCCAACCCTAACTCGCACCATCGCACGATGCACCTGCAACTCGACTTGCCCACACTGTGGCACAACATCCTCGCCCAACTGGCCTACACCCCTGGCGAGCCGCTCATGTTCACGAGCGGCCTGTTCTGGGTGCTGATGATTGTGTTCATCCCGCTGTACGCTTGTCTCAAGTCGCGCCGCACGCAGATGATGGTGTTTGTCATCGCCTTTGGCCTCTACTTCTTCTACCGGTCGAGCGGCTGGAGCGTGCTGCTGCTCGTGGGGACAGCCCTCATCGACTGGCTCATTGCGCGACAGTTGCCCCGCGTGTCGACTGCCGCGCGGCGTGCCCTGGTGGTGCTGTCGATTCTCTGCTCGGTGGGCGTGCTCATCTTCTTCAAGTACAGCAACTTCGTCGTGATGAACCTCGATGTGTTGCTGGGGCGCAACTTCCACCCGCTCGACATCATCCTGCCCATCGGCATCTCGTTCTACACGTTCCGCACCATCAGCTACGTCATCGATGTCTACAAGGGTAAGATGGCNCCCGTCGACAGCTACCTCGACTACCTGTTCTACCTCTCCTTCTTCCCCTGCCTGGTGGCTGGCCCCATCGTGCGTGCCGTCGACTTCATGCCNCAAGTCAAGGCCAACCGGCGCGCCTCGCGCGAGATGATTTACGGNGGACTGTGGCTCGTGATGATAGGCATCCTCAAGAAAGCCGTCGTCGCCGACTACATCGCTCAGTATGTCAACATNGTCTTTGGCAACCCCACGGGTTACACGGGCGTCGAACTGCTCATGGCCATCATCGGCTTCTCGGTGCAAATCTACTGCGACTTCTCGGGCTACAGCGACATGGCCATCGGNNTGGGCTCCATCATGGGTTACGACTTGGGCACAAACTTCGACTTCCCCTACCGCTCGCGCAACGTGACCGAGTTTTGGCGCCGCTGGCACATCTCGCTCTCGTTCTGGCTACGCGACTACATCTATATTGGCCTCGGTGGCAACCGNCGCGGCACCCTGCGCAAGTACGTCAACTTGATGATTACCATGCTCGTGGGCGGCTTGTGGCATGGTGCGGCGTGGACCTTTGTCGTGTGGGGCGCTGGACACGGTGCCGCCCTGTGTCTTCACAAAGCCTGCATGCCCTGGCTCAAGCGCATCCCCGACAACAAGGTGGTCGTCGCCCTGTCGGTGCTCCTCACCTTTGTGGTCGTCTCGATTTTGTGGGTATTTTTCCGCGCCGACAGTTTCCAGACCGCGTGGGACGTGCTCTCGGGCGTTGTCACCCGCTTCGACACGGCCTATTTTCCCGTGTTTGCCCGCGTGCGCTCCACNTGGTGCGTGTTGCTACTCATCGCCATTGTNACCCACTTCATCCCNCGNGCGACCCTCGACGACCTGCGGCAACTGTTCATCGACTCCTTCTGGATTTTCAAATTCCTCATCTTCGTCGCCGTCGTCCAGACTGTCATCACCTTCTCCCTCGCCGACGTTCAACCCTTCCTCTACTCTCAATTCTAACCCCACCGNCNGCCGNGCGTGCGTTAAAACGCTGCGGTTTTTTGAGGGTTGCGGGTTTTTGTTGTAACTTTGCACGCCGAAAAGACGATGAAAAGTGTGTGTGGCATATTGTGGCGCTGCATTACCGTTGCTGTGGTAGCGGTGATGGTGACCGCGTGCTCATCGACCCGTCATGTGCCACAGGGCCGGCTGCTGCTCGACAAGGTCCGCATCAACATCGATAAACCCACCCCCGACGTCTCGACCACCGACCTCACCAGCTACCTGCGCCAAAACGAGAACCGGCGCGTGCTGGGCGGCATGAAGCTGCAACTCGCCGTCTACAACATGTCGGGACACGACTCCACCAAGTGGTACAACCGCTGGATTCAGCGCTTGGGCAACGCCCCTGTCATCTACGACTCCACGCTCACGAGTAAGAGCAGCGAGCAACTGCACCGCGCCCTTATCAACAAAGGCTTCGTCAACAACGTGGTCGACCCCGTGGTGGTCACCGACTCGGCACGACGCAAGGCCACCGTCGACTACAACATCACCCTCAACGACCCCTATCGCATCAGCTCCATTGCCTATAACATCGGCAACGACACCATCCGCCAGCTCATCGAGGAAACGCTGCCCTCGGCACCCGTGAGTGTGGGCGGGTTGCTCGACCATAACGCGCTCGACCAGTGGCGCCAGGAAATCACCAACAACCTGCGCAACCACGGCTACTACGCCTTCAACAAGGACTACATCACCTTCACNGCCGACACCGCTGCNGGTTCGACCGANGTCGACTTGACGATGAACTTGATGTCGCCCTACGTCAACGACCGCATGCCCTATTACACTGGCCACAAGCCGTTTATGGTGCGCCGCGTGACCTACGTCACCAGCTACGACCCCGTGACGATGTACGACCACTACTATGGGCAAGACACCTGCCAGTGCGATGGCATCGACATCTACTACGGCAGCGACCGTTACATCCGCGAGAGCGTGCTCGCCGAGAGCAACCGCATCAAGGCGGGAGCGCCCTATAACGCCGACGACGTGACGCGCACCTACCAGTCGCTCATGCGTCTGGGCATCATCAAAACCATCAACATCGACGTGCAGCCCGTGGGCGAGAGCGACGGGCAACTGTGGGTCGATGCGTTTGTGCTGCTGCAACGCGGCTCCACCCAGTCGGTAACGGCATCGCTCGAGGGAACCAACAGTGAGGGCGACCTGGGATTCGGCATCGGGCTTGGCTACAGCCACCGCAACATCTTCAAGGGCTCGGAGACGCTCAACACCAACTTCCGCATGTCCTACGAGAGCATCTCGGGCGACCTGAGCGGCCTCATCAACGACAACTACAGCGAGTATGCCGCACAAGTGGGCGTGTCGTTCCCCAAGTTTATGTTCCCCTTCCTCAAGCGCAGTTTCAAGGACCGCATCATGGCATCGACCACGCTGGCGATGAATTTCAACTACCAGTCGCGTCCCGAGTTCACTCGCGTGATTGCCGGCACCTCGTGGCGCTACCAGTGGTCGGCACGACAGGGTCGAGCTCGCCACACCATCAGCTTCATCGACCTCGATTACGTCTACCTGCCGCGCATGACGTTCAACTTCTACGACCGCATCAGCAACCCGCTGCTGCTCTACTCCTACGAAGACCACCTCATCATGCGCACAGGTTACAATTTCTACCTCACCAATAAGCGCACCAACACTGGCCTGCGCCACGTGCGACAGCCCAGCATCTACACCTTCCGAGCCAGTGCCGAGACGGCGGGCAACCTGCTCTATGCCATCTCTAAAATCTCGGGACAAAAGCGCGAGGACGAGAACTCGGGCTATAAGGCGCTGGGCATCCGCTATGCACAGTACTTTAAAATCGATGCCGACTACTCGTTCACGCGCACCTTCAGCCCCCGCTCGTCGCTGGCGTTCAGGGTGGGCATGGGCGTGGCTGTGCCCTACGGCAACACGTTTGTCATCCCCTTCGAGAAACGTTTCTATGCCGGTGGTGCCAACAGCGTGCGCGGCTGGGGCGTGCGCACCCTGGGACCGGGTAGCTACGCCAGCAGCAACCTGCAGAGCGACTTCATCTACCAGTGCGGCGACATCCGTTTCGACGCCAGCATGGAGTACCGCCTCAAGCTCTTCTGGGTCATCGAGGCAGGCGCTTTCATCGACGCCGGCAACATCTGGACCATCCGCGACTATGCCGACCAAGAGGGCGGCGTGTTTAAGTTTAACAAGTTTTACGAACAGATAGCCATGGCCTACGGACTGGGTATCCGTCTGGATTTCAACTACTTCTTGCTGCGTTTCGACCTGGGCATGAAGGCGTTTAATCCCGCCTCGGGTGCCGAGCAGCGCTGGCCGCTCACGCATCCCCGCTTCAAGCGCGATGCGCAGTTCCACTTCTCGGTGGGCTATCCTTTCTAAAAATGTGTGCTATTAAATATAATAATGAGTGATGAAAAAGTTAGTAATTTTTGACCTCGACGGAACTTTGCTCAACACAATTGAGGACCTAGGGCACGCTGCCAATCACGCGCTGGCAGCACACGGGTTTGCAACCCACAGCATCGCCTCTTACCCATTTTTCGTGGGCAACGGCGTGCGACGCCTCATCACCCGCGTCCTCCCCGAGGACCATCGCGACGACGAGACCATCGATGCCCTGCTCAAGGACTTCAAGGACTACTACAACGAGCACAACACCGACTACACCAAGCCCTACGCCGGCATGCCCGAGTTGCTGCAGGACTTGCGCGACCGCGGGGTGAAAGTCGCTGTGGCGAGCAACAAGTATCAGCAGGCTACCGACAAGATTATCAAGCACTTCTTCCCCGACATCGACTTTGTCGACGTCATCGGGCAGCGCGAGGGGGTGAACGTGAAACCCGACCCGTCGATTCTGTTCAGCATCATCGCCACGGCGCGCGTGCCCAAGGCGCAAGTGCTCTATGTGGGCGACTCGGGCGTCGACATGGAGGCCGCACGACGCGCTTGTGTCGACAGCGTGGGCGTCACCTGGGGCTTCCGGCCCGAGAAGGAACTCGTTGAGTATCATGCCGATACCATCATCAGCAATCCCCTCGACATCCTCGACATCGTCGACCGCGACTAAAGCAACAACACTGCAAGCAATCATTCTATCAACTATAACATTCTATCAATCAACGCAATATGGACTGGTTTATTGACCTTGTGAAAGGTGATTCAGTGGCTCACGCCATCTTCATCTATGCGCTGGTAATCGCCGTGGGCGTCATCACTGGCAANATGAAGGTGAAAGGCATCTCGCTGGGCGCAACGTTTGTGCTCTTTGCGGGACTGCTGGCGGGCCATTTTAACTTGACCGTCAACCCCAACACACTCAAGTTTGTGCAAGAGTTTGGCCTGATTTTGTTTATTTTCTCGATTGGTCTGCAAGTAGGCCCCGGCTTCTTCTCGTCGTTCAAGGAGGGCGGCATCACCCTCAACGGTCTGGCTGCGCTCATCGTTGTGCTCAACGTGGCGGTGGCACTCACCATCTACGCCCTGAGCGACATCCGCCTCACCGACCTGGTGGGCG
>Ga0065709_1029581_pt1 | contig 16297 bp, 13 predicted proteins | sample Hoacrofraction14_2_FD_59096 | JGI IMG/M metagenome (GOLD analysis project Ga0065709, IMG submission 59096) | Hoatzin crop microbial communities from Cojedes, Venezuela, sample from fiber fraction 14 v1 | ecosystem: Host-associated > Birds > Digestive system > Esophagus > Crop | place: Venezuela...
AAAATCAAATCTCGAAAAAATAATTTTCGCGTAAATCATTGAATTAAAATAATTTAAATCGTGTTACATAAAATTTCTTTGGACACTAGTGAAGTTCTTTTTTAAACTTCTCTGCTTTATCTTTTTCACGGAAACAATTATAAGAATCCCAAGTTTGAGATGATTCGTATTTTATGTGGCGTATTGATAATTTATTAAATCTACTTCTTGTAGATGTCGTAACCCACCACAAGGTTTCACCTTCATGTAATTTGCTTATTTCAGTTTGAGAGCCCCATGCCTCTATTGCTTTATGGATTTCTTTTATTAGATTGTTGGTTTTATTTTCTCCAAGAGGATCGCTAATTGCTACTAGAATGTAACCGGACAAATCTCCATTTTCCTCTTTTGCGTATTTAAAGGAATTACTAATTTTTATCTCCTTGTAGTTATTGTTTCTCGAAACAATAATACGGCGATAATATTTTCCGTCTTCTAAATCTTTTACTAATTTCATAAGCATAAGTATTATTTGAATGAAAATTTTTTATCTCCTCACCCAGCTTCTCCCGGCATTTCTCGAATAATACAGTCCTTTCGTCGTATTAGCGAGCAGTTCGCTTCCGGCATTCTGCAGGTTCAGGAATTCTCCGTATGATGAATTATTGCATCGGATTACGAACGACCGGCCTTGGTTGGCTGATACATACAGTCCCTGGCTGGTGCAGGCGAGCAGTTCGGCTCCGTAGGGAAGGAGGTCGCGGAAGACGCCGTAGTTGCCGCCGCTGTATCTTACCACCCACGACCGTCCGCCGTTTTGCGACACTTCAATCGAGTTTTTCGCTATATTTATTCTCAGCAACTCAGGGCCGAGGTTTACTATCTGTGGCATAGTCTTATATTTTTTAGGTTTTTTGTTATCTTTTCTTTTTTCTTGATGTTGATGGAGAGAAGTCTTTTGAGGGCCTGTCAAGGCTGTTAGTATCCTCCCTACATAAAGGAGGTGTGGACCTTCTCCGTTCATTCTCCCGCAGTAGGCTCTGGTAAACCCAAGAAAAGGAAAACGAGAAAGAGGAATCCACACCCTATTCTGGGAGTGAACCCACTCAGATCGTACATCCTTCTTCTTGCCGTTAAATTTACCAGATTTACTGCAAGGATGTGTCGTCTGTGCAAGCACACTACATGCCAACATTACATTAGCTGCGGCAAATATAAGTAATTTTTTTGAAACCACCATAATTTATTTGCTTTTTTTTGCGGATTCCTCTATTTTTTTATTACCCGAGGCTTTTGGGGCCCCGAAGGAAGTAGGAACGTTGTACTTGGATCCACGCCATCTCGTATTCGGCTGTGTACTTGGATCCACGCCCCCCCTCCGGGCGATTTCATCGCCCTCCACCCCCCTCGCCAGCAAGGGGGAGAGGCTGCGCCCCTCCGTCAGTATTGTTAGAACATACTTGAGACAGTTTCCCATAACCAGCTTCCGAGTGATATCGCCCAAGTTCCTATCCAATAGCCGATAAAGGCCAGTACTCCGATGATAAGCGCAGACACCTTGGCAGTCTGGTTCACCTGTCTTTTGATTTCCTGATCACCCTCTACATAGCCGACAATCAGTTTGTAATTCTGCTTGTTCGCTTTTACGAAGAAGTCTAAGATATCACCAATCCAAAACGGTAACATTCCGATCACCGAATCCTTCATTACATTTGCCGTAACAGCAAGTGTGAGCGGTACCGACCGGATCTCGAAGAGCGCCACGAAGATAAACGGCAGACTCGTCAATGTCGACACGACGTCGCCGACCACGGGAAAGAATCCGATGAGAGGATCCAGATAATAATCATCCATAACGGTGGAAATAGTCTTCAGCGTCTGATATGTCGCCCCCGATGACATCCGCGAACTTTTGATATCCTCGACGCTGACAAACTTCTGCCCGGAAAACTGTCTTGGCAGATCCACCTTTTCAATATCCAGTTTCATATCGCGATAAGTTTTACCAACAGATTATTGAAAGTATCGTTGCTGGTATTGAGAAGGTCTACCAGCGCGCTCTGCTTTTTCAGACTTTCTTCCGAAAGAGAGTCATTCGAACTGCTGAGAATAGTATCAGTGATTTTGTCAATACGCTTGGACGCATTCTCCAGCTGGGTGGAAAGAATGGGCGCCACGGCCTTAAACTTCTCCAGGCTTACCTGCGACTCAGCGATAAAGCGGTCGAGGTCGTTCTCCATCCTGGCAATCTCCAACTTAGTATTGGCGACGGCGAGCATCGTGTCGCTGAGTCTGCTCGTAACATTGGACACCAGTCCGCAGACACTGTCGATCTTTGCCATCGCGCTGTTTACACTCGATTCAGGATTAACCTGAATAACTTCGAATTTGTCGAAATTTTCTTCCATAATTATTGATATTTAAGTTGTTTATCCTAACAATGCAGCTTTTACAAGCGACTTCTTCTCCAGATTCTTCTGCGGTAAATTTACATATCCCGCATTCTTCTTAGCTTTCTCTTTCATGTCGAGCGAGCGCAGATAAATGTTGCATTTGTGAGCCTGGCTCAGCATCTCGTCTTTCTTCTCCCCGTTGTTTCCGACAATCCACGCTGCGATGAAAGCAAGGGGAATAAACCAGAAAGAAAAGTCAAGGAAAAAGTAAGCGATCGTAATTGCCGCCGCTGCCCCGAATGTGTATTTGTAAGAGTAATAGCAATGCTCGGGACCGTCCTCGATGTCGTACTCGAGCGAATTGCCCTCCTTCATGTAATCCTCTATCGCGGCATTGCCCTCAATCACCTGTCTGATGCCCGCGTTTGACGGCTGCTCAAGTGAGTAGGTATCTTTAATCTTGGATAAGACGGTGCCGGACAACTGCGAATCCATCAGATAATAGATAGTACTGCCTGACAGAGCTTGCGGATTTCCTTCGAAGACATCGAGGAAAGCTTGCCTTGATTCTTCCTGAGCGGCATCCTCAAGAAGTTTCACGACCTTTAAGTTTGCGGCGTAATAATCAGGGCGCATTTTGTGCGACGTCTGTTTTCCGTCCAGCCATGCCTGATATTCCGCCTGCAGATACTCTATCACCATACCCAGGTATACCGACGTGCGATACATATCGAGATATTTATCCATCCGGTCGATGACTAAAGTCCACTTCTCTTTCGTGTTCATTTCGGCAAGAGGGTAGACTTTCGAGCCCTCGTTCATTAATCCTCTTTTGAGATTATCGTGAACGCGATGCACTATCGGCTCTATCTTCCTCAGTTCGTCAGCTTTAGCACTGGCGATTGTCTGTTTCGCAGCCAGCAGTTTCTCCAAAGCCTCATTGTGCTTTCTGGCCTTATAGATGTTTCCAGCCATAGAGACAGTCTTTGAGGCGAGGGCTCCCACCGCACCGATTTTCGACCGCGTCTCGCTACTGACGAGACCGGCGGAAGATTTCACGGCTATATCGGTAATGTTTTGCACCATCTCCGATACTGCACCGAACGAAGCATCAATCGAGGTGCTCAGTTCGTTCAGCTGCTTGTTGAGAGTCTTCTCTACCGATTTCAGTTCGGAGAGATAGCCATCCATTTTTTCTTCGATAACATTATTCATACCGTCGCCTCCTATCTTTTGGCTCCATCCTTGCCATACACCATGATCATGGCGAACTGTGCCGCCGCGATCACACCTCCCACGACGCATGCCGCCTTACCTTCCGTGCTGAGCGAATCCCAGGCCTCGCCGAGTCGGCCGCTTACGAGATCGCCAATTGTCTTTCCGATGATTTCCTTCATGATATTCACATTTTTAAATTGTTTATGGTGCAAAGATAATGTTTGTCTCGGCGGAATACCGGCCGAGGTGATAATTTTTTCGGAAGATTCCGGTATCAGGATGATTTTTGCTTTACTCGCCGTATCGCTGCAGCATCGCCTTGATTTTCTTCCGGAATTCATCCCTCACCCAGAGCGGTTCGATCACTTCAATCTCGTCGCCGTGGGAGAGAATCTCCTGCATGAAGTCGTAAGTGGGGTATACGGTGATCTGGAAGATGGAATAGTCGTCATGGCGTTCCAGTTCCTTTTGCGAGTGGTGCAGCGGCAGGGCCCTGAGATACTGACACTTGTTATGATTGTTGTACACCTTTATTTTGATGTCCTCCACATCGTAGTCGGTGGTGTTGTGCTCGATGCCGAAGCAGTCGATGAAATAAGCCTTAACGTCGATATCGTCAGGAACGGTGTACTTCCTTTCGTCGAGTTCCACATCCTTCATCCTGTCGAGGGAATAAATACGCAGACCTTCCTTCTCCGGAACCTTCGCCACCACATACCAGCGACGGTTGAACAGCTTGAGGAAGTAGGGCTCCAGCTGGTATGATTGCGCCTCCTTGTCGCCGAACTTCTGATAGATGACGTTGAGACAACGTTTCTGATGCATGGCTTCGAGCACATCGAGGAGGAATTTCTCGCCCGAAGGGATGCTCTCCGTCATGATCCTGTCGCGCAGCCGTTCGCTCCCGCGGAGGATGCCGTCGACGGCGAAACCGCTCACCAGACGATTCTTGAACTCATCGTTGTAGATCTCTTCCGGATCGACGAGAAAGTATTTCCTGCTGTGGGTGTCGTATCTCACCGACACCTGGAAATACCGCTCGATAGCCTGAAGATAGGTGCCGAAGGTCTTCTTCGGAATCACCATCTCATCGAAATCGTTATAAGGGCTGTCGCGCCATTCCTCCATCATCTCGTCGTAGTTCATTCCCTTGCGATGGGTCATCAGCGTCTTCACTATCCAGAGACACTTGCGTAACTGTACTTCCTTGCTACCTCTACTCATATTTATCGTCGATTTTTTTGCAAAGATAACATTTTTCTCGGCAGAATAGCGGCAGAGACGGATTTTTTTTGCTTTTTGAGGATAAAAAACTTAAGTTTCGCAAATGGCGACCAACTTGCATACTTTCTCAAGAGATCGAATAAACCGAAGCTACCAGGGATTTTAAGCAAACTTTTCCTGCACATTACACAGCTACCTATGTATCAGTTGTTTATTGGTGGCGAAGGATGGGGTCGAAGGACTCGCGAGCCAAAAGCCAGCAATAGAGATAAATCACTATATATCAGACGCTTTTCATGATTTCCTATCCTAAGGATCCTCTTTTCAAAAACGCCATTTTCATCAGTCAAAAACGCCGTTTTCAACGGCCAAAAACTATGTTTTAGCTGGTCAAAAACATAGTTTTGGACAAGCGGCATCAGCGGCCTCTCCCTCTCCGAAAGGCTGCCGCCTTCTCCCCCTCGTCTGGCGAGGGGGTGGAGGAAAGCGAAGCTTTCCGGAGGGGGCGTGGATCCAAGTAGACAACTCCCTACTTCTTTAGGGGGGTAGCTCTCCCTCTCCGAAAGGCTGACGCCTTCTCCACTCCCTCCCCTGAAGGATGGGAGAGAGAGGCCCCATCTAACTGTCTGCTTGATGTAACTTCAGCCTGTAGTTAATCACCAATAAATCGCTGGTAATCTAATATATGTGCAATGTGTAGGATTTTTTCTTAAAAATTCATAGACGCGCGCGCGTAAAAAGAGTGCAGTCAAAAGTAAATTTCACTGCACTCGAAAATATTTTCAGTAGTGTCAAAAAAGATTTTTTTCCATTTCCGGAGAACTTATTCGGTACTTGTTCGGTTTCTTCCCCTCAAGTTCCTTCTTTATCCTTTTCACCTCTTCCTGCCATTCATCTGGGGGATTAATCAGCAGAAATCTGTTTCGGAGTTCGTGATATATTTGCGGCCACCCGGTCGGCCTCCTCCATCTCGTCGTCCTCGGGGAGTGCGGACTGTTTTGCTCTCATAGTAATTGCGGATCAGCGATTGTGCCTCTTCGATGGAAATCTCGCCCTCGATATTGCGCTGAGCCGTCTCACGGAGATAATCACTCGTATGCAACTGGTCGACAGCCTGCAAGCCGATGGCCGTACGCCAGTTCTCTTCACGCTCTCTGCGCGAAGGTTCTGTCGCCCTGATATACTGCTCGTAATCTTCCATCGTTTTTCCGCCGGATTAGTTTAACTTAATATTTTATTATGTCTGCAAATATACGAAAAAATCCGAGAAATCGGTATTGGAGGAAGAAAAACTGAAAAAATTTCTTAAATATAAGGGATAATTCATCCGCATATAAGAAATTATCATTAACTTTGGGCCGTAAAGCAGGAAATTTGAAGTGAATGACATAGTATTATCCGGGTTGTTAAACCTATTCGCGCTGCTGGGAGTAAGGAACGGCAGTGGAGAAGATAGGTGTCTGCTGTTGGTAGACAACTATCTCAGGGGGCATTTTGGCATCAAGAACCGCCAGCCCTATCTCGACCTTTTCAAAGACTTTTATTCTCTGTATCAGGAAGACGACCTCGAGAAAGAGCCCATCGCCATCTCTATCTGCACCAATCTGAAGGATGAGATCGAAGCCTCGGAACTGAAGATGATGCAGCTCCGCGTGATGGAGTTCTGCAAACGGACGGGCGATGACTTCAAACCCGACGACGAACTCTTCAAGGCCGTGGCCGAGCAGTTCGGCGTCGACGATAAACTGTACACCGACTTTGTCGACTTCGTGGAAGGAATACCTTCGGAAACGGTCAAGGAACAACATTTCGACAATTACGACGGCAGCATCCGCACGCTCTGGATAGCCGATATGAACAAGATGGTGTTCTCGTATATCGGCAATGACGAGGTGCTGCTCAACGACGTCCCCGTGCTCGCCGGCTTCTTCCAAGTATGGCAGGAGAGCTGCGTGCTGAAAAACCACAAGGGAGCGCCGCTCTACTTCTCCACCATCAGGAAGGCCTACGAAGGCGAGAGCCAGGATATCGTGGACTTCTGCGGACGGAATATCGAATTCAGATATCCCGGCAGCGACAACGGACTCCACGACTTCAGCTTCGACCTCCACGGAGGCGAGCTCGTGGCAATCATGGGAGGCAGCGGAGCCGGTAAGACCACCCTGCTGTCGCTTATCAACGGCAGCGTGAAGCCGCAGAGCGGCAGCGTCACCATCAACGGCCACGACATCTCCGAGCCCGAGGCGAAGCAGATGATCGGATTCGTACCGCAGGACGACCTCCTCGTGGAAGAACTGACAGTATACCAGAACCTATACTTCACAGCCAAACTCTGTTTCGACGGCATGAGCGATGAGGAGATCGACCGGAGGGTGATGGACGTGCTTGGCAATCTCGGTCTAGCACAGGTGAAAGACCTGAAGGTGGGTTCGGCAGTCAACAAGACCATCTCCGGAGGACAGAGAAAACGACTCAACATCGCCCTCGAGCTGATCCGCGAGCCGCGAGTGCTGATGCTCGACGAGCCGACATCGGGACTCTCGTCGACCGACACGGAGCATGTGGTGGGACTCCTCAAGGAACAGACATACAAGGGATGCCTCGTCATAGCAAATATCCACCAGCCGTCGAGCGACGTATACAAACTCTTCGACAGGCTGTGGCTCCTCGACAGAGGCGGATATCCGGTGTTCGACGGTAACCCTATCGATGCGGTGACATACTTCAAGCAGCATGCCAACTATGTGGATGCCGACACCAGCACCTGTCCTACCTGCGGTAATGTCAATCCCGAAATCGTGCTCAATATCATCGACGAGAAGGCTCTCGACAGCAGCGGCCGCCTGAGCAGCGAGCGGAGGACGACACCGCAGGAGTGGAACAAGATGTATCAGGAGGCGAAAGAACAGCCGGGGGATGTCGAGACAAAGGATATTCCTGTCACACAACAGAAGAAACCCGGCAAGTGGCAGCAGTTCCTCATACAGCTCAAACGTACGATACAGACAAAGATAACCAACAAGCAGTATCTCGTGATCACGCTCCTCGAAGCCCCGATACTGGCGGTGATCTGCGCATGGCTCACGAAATACGCTCCCGAAGAGGGATATACATTCATCAACAACAAGAACTTCGTATCCTTCCTCTTCATGGCCGTGATCGTAAGCACCTTCATCGGAATGAGCGGTTCGGCAGAGGAGATAATACGCGACAGGACACTGCTCAAGAGGGAGAAATTCCTGAATCTCTCATACGGTTGTTATATATCCTCGAAGGTGGTGTTCTCCGCCCTCGTATCACTGTTGCAGACCTTCCTCTTCGTGGTGGTGGCACAGTGGATCCTCGGATTCTTCGACCTTACGCTGCAGTGGTGGCTGATACTCTTCGCCACCTCGTTCGTAGCAAATCTCACCGGTCTGCTGCTCTCGCAATGTCTCAGTTCGGTGGTCGCTATCTATATCACCATTCCCCTGCTCCTTATCCCTCAGATTCTGCTCTGCGGAGTGGTTGTAGACTTCAACGACATCAACAGCAAGAGTACTACGGGAAATGTGCCGCTGATAGGTAATATCATCCCCGCACGATGGGCTTACGAGGCGATGGCTGTTACCACCTTCGCTGACAATGAGTTCGAAGCACCGCTGTTCGAATCCCACAGCAAGCACTATCGCAACCTGTATTATAAGTCTACCTATCTGTATGAGGTCGACTCGCAGCTGGAGACTTGGGAGAACGAGAAGAAGAACGGTGGCAAGGTGGATCCCCTCCACAAGGAAGTGATAGAAAAGGCCCTTCCGAGAATAGCAGAAGTATGCGGCATGGAGGAATACAACGGCGGTTATGACTACAAGTCGCTGAAGGAATATATCAAGCAGGCCGACGATATCCTCACCAAGGAAGGCAACAGCATCGCGCTGGAGACCGACCGCATCGTATGCGACAGGATGAAAGAACTGACGACCGACAAATACCGTGAACTCCGCGAGGCCCGCACCAATCATGCTCTTGAGGGTGTCGCCGTCAACGAGACAGCGGAAAAGCCTTTCGAGATTCGCGACGGCGTGATAGTGCCGATAGCAGGACAGATATACCTCGAACCGACGACACACTGCGGAGGGGCTCCCTTCTACAGTTCGTATAAGTATATCGGAGGTATGAAGATCAAGACGCTGTGGTTCAACCTGCTGGTGCTGCTGCTTATGGCCGTTGTCACCGCCATACTGCTCTACAGCGACTGGCCCGGAAGAAAAATGAGACGCGATAATTAAAAACAAAATATTATTAATAACAAATAAAACAAAAGAAAAATGAGAAAGTTTATTTATTCATCGATGATGATCGTTGCTGCCTTGATGATGACAGCATGTAACGGAAACAAGCAGAAAGCTGCTGCCGACGGTGTCGACTCAACGGAGAACTTCGAGGTGCAGCAGATCAAGAAGGGTATGAACATGCATCTCGACTCTCTCACCGAGGCATGGCTCAGACTGCAGCCGTCGCCCGTGTACACTCAGTCTAAGGACGGCAAGATCAAACTCTCCGCCGACGAGAAGAAGGTGAAACCTGACTATCTCTTCACTCCCGACAAACTCGCTGACAAACTCGAGACAATGTCGGGCAAATACAGAGCTATTACGGTATTCTTCGTAGACCGCGAGATCGCCAACCTCTACGATATGAAGGACGACTATACACCGGCAATGAAGAAACTCGCCGCCGAGCTCAACGACCCCGCTATCCAGTTTGTATATGACAACGGCGAGAAGATGACATATCAGGAGCTCAACGAGAAGGCTTACGCTATCGAAGAGGAGAACGGAAGAGCCAACCGCTTCTGGGAGGCTGCTGCCACAGCTATCATCGAGCAGACCTATATCCTCACACAGAACCAGGATAAGTTCCTCGCCACATTCACAGACAAGGATGCAGAGGATATCACTTATCGTACGTCTCTGCTTATCAACGCATACGAGGATCTGTCGGAATACGATCCCGACCTGCTTAATATCTTCAACGTAATCCAGCCTCTGGAGAAACTCAATGCTATCAGCGTTGACCAGCTCCGCCAGCAGCTCAACGAGGTGAAGGATGATGTCGTAAAAGCACGCGAGATGTTGTTCCAGTAATTGACATGCGAATATGGAATTCAATATTATAGAAAATGGTGATAAGGTGAGAGGCGTTTTCAAGGGACGCCTCGACACCATAGCCGCAACTCAGTTGGCCACGGAACTGGATCCCCTGCTCGAAAAGGCTGACAAGGATATAGAACTCGACTGCAGCGAACTGGACTATATATCCAGTAGCGGCCTGCGTATCTTCCTTACCATCCGTAAGGCGAGTGTGGCGAAGAACGGAAAACTGGTCGTTACCAATATCAACGACGAGATAAAAAAGGTGTTCAGAATGACCGGATTCTCCAACTTGTTTGAAATCCGCTAAAAAAAGAGATTATGAGTGTAAAAATACTAAGTGTCGACGACGAGCTCGACCTTGAGATCCTGCTCACACAGTATTTCAGACGCAAGATCCGCAAGGGCGAATATGAGTTCTTCTTCGCACACAACGGAGTGGAAGCGATGAAGGTCCTCCTGGAGCATAAGGATATGGATATCATCCTCAGTGATATCAACATGCCCGAGATGGACGGACTGACACTGCTTACCAAAGTCAACGAACTGCAGAACCCGGCCCTGAAGTGCATCATGGTGTCGGCTTACGGCGATATGGGGAATATCCGTTCGGCGATGAACAACGGTGCCTTCGACTTCGCCACCAAGCCCATCGACCTCGAGGATCTCGAGCGCACTATCGAAAAGGCCCGCGACCAGATCGAATATATCAAGATCACGGAGAAGGAGCACTCGCAACTGCTGTCGCTCAAGAGCGATATGTCGGTGGCCGGAGACATACAGAAGGCCATCCTGCCCAACACCTTCCCCCCGTTCCCCGATATCAAGGACAAGGTGGATATCTTCGCCGCTATGATGCCCACTATGGATGTGGGCGGCGACTTCTACGACTTCTTCCGTATCGACGACGAGAGGATCGGTATCGTCATCGCCGACGTGTCGGGAAAGGGTGTCCCCGCAGCGATATTCATGGCTGTGAGCAGGACTCTCATCCGCAGCACCGGCATCCACGGGGGCAAGACGAGCGACTGCATGCAGTATGTCAACGAACTGCTCTGCAAGGAGAGCCACGATATGATGTTTGTCACGGTGTTCTACGGTATCTACAATATCAACACCGGAGTGATAGAGTATACCAACTGCGGACATAATCCTCCCTACCTGCTTCTCCACGACAACAAGGTGGAGCAGCTGCCCTACGCAGACAATGTCATCGTGGGAGCCATCGAAGGCGAGGAGTTCAAGGTGGATACCGTCACCCTCGATCCGGGCGACTCCATCATCCTCTATACCGACGGAGTCACCGAGGCCGAGAATGCCTCTCATGAGGAGTTCTCCGAGAGCCGCCTCGAGGCTACCATCAAGTCGGTGCCCGGAGCCGGAAGCCAGGAGATCATCGAGACCATCCTCGAGGATGTCACCGATTTCACCGACGGTACGGCACAGAGCGACGACATCACTATGTTAGTTCTGAAGCGACTGAAATGAAAAAAGACAATATCCTCTACGGAGTGTGCGGAGCGCTGGCACTGTTGAGCGGTGCCCTCGCCGTGTCGTATGTCAAGGCCGACAAAGACCGCAGCGGACTGCAGACGACGGTGGAACGCCTCACCGAGGAGCAGCGCAAGTCGGAGGTGGTGAAGCGCATCAGCCAGCAGATGGAGGATATTGCATACGAACAAAAGACGATCTCCGACCGGGAGAGAGACAAGGCCGTGCTGCTCAGCGATGAGGCTCTTCGACAGCGCAATGAGGCGGAACGGCAGACCGACGTGGCTAACAGCATGAGAAAACAGGCTGAGAACGAACGGTCGAGGGCTCTCTCGGCAGAGGCTGTCGCCAAACAGTCGGCAGAGGCTGCCGAACTGCAGCGGCAGAATGCAGAGAGCCAGCGCAACAGGGCGGAGCACTCCAAGCGTGTCACCGATACGCTCAGTTATGTGGCTCTGTCAAGGTCGCTCGGCTCTCTGTCTTCTACGCGCTATTCCTCGGGCGACAAGGATGTGGCTTCGCTCCTGGCTTACGGGGCGTGGTATTTCAGCGACCGCTACGGGGGTGACCCTTACTATCCGGCGATATTCAACGCTCTCTCGCTGTCGAGTGCCAACAAGAAGGAATGGGACTTCAACAAAGGGGGCATCACTGATATCTGCCGTCATAAGGATGGTTTCATTACGGTGTCCAACTATGGTGAGGTGATGCAGTGGGACAAGAACTGCAGCGGGCATAAGATGCTGTTCCAGGATAAGCGCTACGACTTCCGCGATGCCCAGATCGACGGTAATATGCTTTACGCTCTGTCGCGCAACGGTTCTGTATTGCGGCTCGACCTCACAAATCCGCAGCATACTTACAGCAGCGACTTCGCCAAGGGCAGTTTCAGTCAGATGTTTTTCCTCGGCAAGGAGGTGATAACCTTCGAGGGCGATGTCTTCCATGTATTGCGCAAGAACGATCTGACGGAAGATCGTACCGTGAAAGCTCCGGAGAATGTGGTTTATATGAATCAGTATAGGAAACGTATCGTATTCTTCACCGACAAGGGAAATGTGTATTTCTACGACAGTGGCGACAAGATCACCAAAGAACTGTCGATGGGTGTGAAGGATGTCTGTTCGTTTACTGCCACCCCGAGCGGCGACAGGCTGGCTTTCGGAACGAAGAGCGGTATGGTGTATGTGATGGACTATCCCAAGATGAAGAATATCCGCAAGCTGAGAGGACATCGCTCGATGGTGTCGCAGGTGCAGTTTGTCGACGGATATCTTATCACTGCCAGTTACGACCGTACGCTGAAACTGTGGGATCTGAACAGCGACAAACTTGAGCCTATCACCCTCAACACTTTTGACTCGTGGGTGCGTTGTTTCAATGCCAAGGGTGACAACTACGTTTGGACGGGAGATGCATCCGGGGCGCTCACCCGGCTGAACATCTCGCCTGATGCGATGGCACAGACGATACGGAAGGGGCTGAAGAGAGATCTCACCCAGACGGAATGGAATTACTACGTGGGTAAGGAGATTCCGATGGTGTCGTTTAAAAAATAATACTACTGCATGAGGATACATCTCTATAATAAGGTAATAGCGATAATCGCCTGCCTGTGTCTGTCATATCTGTCGGCAGAGGCAAGCGACGGATGTCCTTATGTGAGAAATTTCATGAGCGACGAATACGGCGGTCATAACCGTAATTTCGACATCATCGCCGACGACAAGGGTAATGTCTTCGTCGCTAATTTCGAAGGCTTGATGTACTACGACGGGGTGGAGTTCCGTGTGCTTCACACCCCCGGTATCTCAAGACTCACAAAACTCCTTCGGGGTTCCGACGGCAGGATTTGGTTCGGCGGATATAATGTCTTCGGGTATGTCGCAGCCGGCAAAGGCGGAAGACTCTCTCTCCGTACTGTCATCGCCGAAGCTTCGGATAAGAAGATAGGAGAGGTGACGGCTCTTTCACAAAAGAAAGACGGGGTGCTCATCGAGACTCTCTCGGGGAATACTTTCCTCTACGACGGGAAAAATCTCACTCTGCAGAAGTCTGACTCGGCAAGTGCCGTATCGCCAGGCTCCTGGGGGAAATATAATATCAATTACAGTCTGCAGCTGCCCGGCAACGAGAAGATTATCGCTACCGAAGGCGGCGGCGTGGTGTGCATCGGCGGCGACGGTCAGAAAAGATTCGAGATAAACAGGAATTCAGGTCTATGCAGCGACAATGTGCGCCATCTCTGTTATAACGGCAACGGCCGCATCTGGGGAACCACCGACAATGGTATCTTCTGTATCGCTTATCCGTCGGCATTCACTCATTTCACGGAGAGGGAAGGACTGCAGGGCGAAATAATGGCGATGGTCGACAACGAGGGTACTCTTTATGTCGGTACTTCGCGCGGTGTCTTCATGTCGCAGGGCGAGAGATTCCGCCAGATCGAGGGTCTTGATGTCACCTGCTGGCAGCTGGCTTCACTCAACGGTTCTGTTTATGCAGCCACAGCCGACGGCTTGTGCCGCATCAAAGGAAGTGCCTTGAGCAGGTTGAGCGCTCAGCATACATTGGCAGTACAGCCTATGCCCGACGGATCGTGTATCGCCAGTGAACTGAAGGATGTCTGCCAGATCAGTCCTTCGGGCGTTAAGTCTACAATCGCTGATATAGAAAATGTGACAAAGATATTCCGCGGCGGCGACGGAACCCTGTTTCTTCAGGATGTATACGGTAAGGTGTACAGAAGAACGGTAAAGGATACGTCGTTCTCACCGACAGAGGTGGCGAAGGATGTGGTGATGAATCTCTTCTCCGGCAACAACGGTATCGATGCTATATCCAACAAGGTGATCTATGTGTGGGACGGGGCCAAGGATCGCTTCCTCCCTGCTGACACCCTCGACGACGGCTTCGACAATCCGCGGTTCATCTTTACTGATCATCAGATGAATATATGGATCAGCGACAATACGGGAAAGAATCTCACGGCCTTTTACAAGAGGAAGATAGACAAAGAAAAGACTCCCTGGCTGATGACTATGGACAACGAACAGGTGTCGGCGATGTATCGCGGTGGTGACAATGTGCTCTTCGGCAGCAAGTCGGAAATCATCTCGTGGGAGAATAATGCCGCCGATCCGTCGTTCAAAGTGAAACCGGAGGTGTTTATCCGCAGCATCGTGATAGACAAGGACTCCGTGATATGGGGAGGATACCAGGATTCGCTGAAACTCGTTCCGCGGAAGAGCTTCTCAGATATCAGTCTCGGCAGTGACGACAGGGATATCACATTCACTTTCTCCACGGCGGTGCAGCCCGTGTTCGGCAGCGTGGAATACAGATACCGTCTCGACGACTCGGAGAAATGGAGCGACTGGTCGGAAGAGACGTCGGCCGAATTCGTCAACCTGTCTTCCGGCAGTTATCACTTCGAGGTGCAGGCGCGCGACTGTTTCGGCCGTGTGTCAGAGGTGGCGGCGGTGAAGTTCTCTGTGGCATGGCCGTGGTATCTCCGCTGGTGGAGCATCCTGCTCTATCTCGCCGCCCTCGCTGCTTTGGTTTACGAGGTGGTGCAGCTGCGTACCCGCAGGGTGATGCAGGAGAAGGAAAGACTCGAGAAACTCGTCGAGGAGAAGTCATCACAGCTCGTGCGACAGGAGAAGATGGTGACGGTGGGTAATCTGACGAAAGGTCTTATCGACCGTATCCTCAATCCCATCAACTATATCAACAACTTCTCCCATCTCTCTGAAGGTCTTGCCGATGATATCATTGCGGATATCGAGGACGACAAGGAGAATATCACACCGGATATATATGACGATCTCACCGACGTGGCGCAGATGATCAGGAGCAACCTCGCCAAGGTGGTGGAACACGGCACCAATACCTCGAGAATTCTTAAGGCTATGGAGGAGATGCTAAAAGAGAGAGTCGGAACTATGGCGGAGACGGATATCGCAGAGGTGTGCCGGCAGGATATGGAGATGCTCGGCAATTACTATAAGGACGACATCGCGGCGATGAACATAGACACCCAGATTACGGGCTGCGACGAGAAAGTTCTTATCATGGCTGATGCCGCCACTCTCAGCAAGAGTATACTAAGCATGCTCGCCAACTCTGTTTATGCGGTGAGGAAGAAATACCAGAAACAGGCTTACCAACCGGTGATCAGAATTGCCATGGAACAGGCCGGACAGACGGTGAAGATAAAGGTATACGACAACGGTATCGGTATCGAAGACGGTATCAAAAACGAGATCTTCGCTCCTTTCTTCACTACCAAGACTACTTCCGAAGCCGCCGGAGTGGGGCTCTATCTTACCCGCGAGACAATACAGGAACACGGCGGGGATATCACCGTGGAAAGCGTCAAGGACGAATACACGGAGTTTACCATAACACTGAAAAAACTGTAGATTATGACACAAGAAGAAAAGATAGCTTCGCTCGAAGCACAGGTGAAAAGACTCGAGAAACTGGCATCGCTGGGCACTCTCATGGCAGGTATCACCCACGAGATACAAAACCCGCTCAACTTCGTCATCAACTTCAGTAAGATGTCGGAGAAACTGGTGGAGGATATCGAGGATATCATCGCCGACCACGAGGATGCTATCACCGGTGACGACAAAGAGGATCTCGACGACGCGCTCATCGACCTGAAGGAGAATATGCAGAAGATAGCTTCCCACGGCGACAGGGCGATAAGCATCGTGAGGAATATCCTGCTCTACAGCCGCGGAAAACAGGACGCTTATATCCCCACCGATATACCGAAGATAGTAAAGGAATATGTGTGGCTCTCCTATCATTCCATGAGAGCCAACTGCAAAGGCTTCAACGTGACGATCG
>Ga0065709_1006381_pt1 | contig 16295 bp, 13 predicted proteins | sample Hoacrofraction14_2_FD_59096 | JGI IMG/M metagenome (GOLD analysis project Ga0065709, IMG submission 59096) | Hoatzin crop microbial communities from Cojedes, Venezuela, sample from fiber fraction 14 v1 | ecosystem: Host-associated > Birds > Digestive system > Esophagus > Crop | place: Venezuela...
GCTGTTACAGCCTTTGCGTTGTCGGATTCGTTGTCCGCGATTACGAGCTCTACGTTATATTCGGTATCTCCGATTGTAACTGTAGGCTGAATCTTGTTTGCATACTGGATGCCGAGTGTTTCCTGTTTGCCTCCGGCACCGTTGTCTCCCGAAGCCGGTTCAAAGACTCCGATTTTGACTGTGTTGCCGTCTGAACTGCTGCTGTCACCGCTGCCGCCGCATCCTGTGCAGAATGTGAGCGTAAGCAGGAGAGCTAATGATAAAGCGATAAATTTCTTCATATTGTTCCTCCTGTAACCACAATTTAATAGACAACTCGATTGTACATCAAACGCGGACAAAAGCCAACATGAAAGGACAGTATTTCAACGTTTTTTAAATAACAAAGCGGCAGGGTGTCCGCCGCTTGCGCACATTATTCAAAAATATTCCATACCGCGCGGAATTCTCCGCAGGCAGATCCGGACTTGCAGCAAATTCTGCGTTAGCTACTGAAGGTCAGAGAGGAGGTCTTTATCCTTACCACCTCTGATATAAGCTTCTATTATATCCACAGCACCTTCGACTCCGGCACGGCTTGTATTGATGAGCAGGTCATACACATTTCTGCCGCCCCATTTATTATCTGTATAGAATTCATAGTATCTGCGGCGCTGCCTGTCGGTCTGCTTAACAAACTTCTCAAGCCTGCTCTTATCATCGGCCATTTCAGGATTCTTGATGGCGATTCTCTTGATACGCTCCTCGAACGGTGCGAATATGAAAATGCTGACGTGCCTTTCATCGTGTAGGATGTAATCAGCCGCGCGTCCTACGATAACGCAGCTTTCTCCGGCGGCGATTTCCTTGATCAGCTTGAATTCCTCGGCCTGAATTTTGTCATACGGGGAAGGGCTGAATACGTCGATGCCCGGGAATATCGATGTAACGGAATAATCCGGAGCCTTCTCGTCGTTGCTTCTGATGTATTCAGCGTGATATCCGGTCTTCTCCGCAGCCTTGTTTATAATCTCATCATCATAAAAGCTGATGCCGAATCTTTCCGCAAGCCTTTTTGCGACTTCATGTCCGCCGCTTCCGAATTCGCGGTCGACAGTTATTATAAGTTTATCATTTTCATTAAAAGCCATATGCTCAACTCCTCTTTTGTTTTGCTGTGTCGATTATAACACGAATCATCCGGGTACGGTTACTCAGCAGGTTATATCTTCCGCAAACGCACGCATATCCGATGCCGAAGCAAACATCGCTCTCGCGTTGTCGTCACGGCCGCCGCCGCGCCCGTTATGTGCCGGGGCTTTTTCTTTGACCATTGCTCCGCACTTCACGCTGCCGTCAGAAAAGATGAGGCAGGTTGAGGTTTCCGGATGCATCAGTGCAAGCAATGTGAGGGAAGATTTTTCCATAACCTCAAAGCCGGTTTTGAGCAGTTCGTCTACGCTCAGCACATCGTTTTCCGCTGCGAAGCGGCATGCGCCTTTTGCCGCGGCTTCCCCGGCAATGCGTGATGATTCGTTTTCACGTACATATGCCGAAAGTTTCGACATACGTGCTTTCAGTTCCGAGAGATTTTCTTCCTCGGTATCGAGCCTTTTCATGAGGTCCTGCGAAGCGCAGGAATATCTGTCAGCTATGCGCATCAGGAGACTTTCATCTGCCGTGAGCCTCGCAAGGGCAGCGCTGCCGCAGTCAAAAAATATCCTTGTCATACCCTTGTTCGGTTCATGCTTGTAAATGGCAAGCAATCCGACCTGCGCACTCGATGAAGGATGAGTTCCGCAGCACGCTATACAGTCATAAGGATCATCCGGATCCCCGACAGTGACAACCGATACGACTCCCTCGTGAGGCACGGCCTTTCTGACAGGCATGATAAGAGATTCTTCGTAAGTGTCAAAGTAGGTGACTTTCACCGGCAGGTCTGCCCAGATTGCCTCGTTTACCATACGACCTGCCAGGTCGATTTCCTCATCTGTGAGAAGTCTGCCGTCAAGATCTATGTCTATGGACACATATCCGTCTCCTATATGAAAGCCCTTGTTCACTCCACCGAAGAGGGTGTGGAAGGTACCGCTCAGCATGTGCTCACCGCAGTGCCTCTGCATATTAAGAAATCTCATATCCCAGTCGATTGTCAGAGTGACTTCATCGCCTGCGGAAAAAGTTCCTGCGGGAGCATCGGTTAGATGCCATACATCGGATATGAGGCTTTCATCATAAGTATCAGTCACTGACCAGATCAGATTGCCGCGCGATACAGTGCCGGTGTCGGCAGGCTGACCGCCGCCCCGCGGATAGAATACGGATTTGTTACAGGTGATGACATCAAACCCGTCTTTCTCTCTTACCGCAGTGACTGCCGCAGTGCATGATTTCAGGTACTGATCTTCTTTATAAAGTCTTTCCGTAGACATGAGTCGACCTCCGTAATATGTGTTTCACGCGTTTCACAAAAAAGAACAAAACAGGGACTTCAATTTTTACAAAAAAATGTGGATAAATCCGGTTGACATTGAAATAAAGCCGTGCATAATGTTGAAATTTCAAGGTTTGTTATAATATAGTTATCCACATGGATTGGTGGAAAAAATTGTATACGATTTTCAAAAACTATGTGGATAAAACTCGAAACGTTGTAATTTATCGGATTTCGTTTTGTTGAAAAAAATGAAGCGGAAAAAAGAACAAGCTGATTTCCTCTTTTGTATTGTCAAAAATTATTCTCCGTCATCATCATGCTCGATGAGCTGGTCAAACATAACACCATGTGTGTAGCACAGAGTATGGAATATCGGTGTGTCAAGCTGATATCTGCCGGACAGTGTCATGTACGGGGCATAGAACGAAAGTATCGTTGCGTTGTCGAGCATCGATATGTTTATGAGCTTGTTGCTCATAAGAATGAACTCGCCGTCTATCGTCAGCAGTGCGTAGCCGTAGACATCATCGCTGAGACGGTAGTCTGTGCTGTCGACATGGGAATTATCTTTATTATAAATAGTATAGAGCCAGCCGTTCGGTACGAACTGAGGATCTATATCCGAAAGGGGCGCAATCTTGCTGCCGTCAAAACCGTTCAATATACGGTCTCTGCAGTCGAAAACAGTAATGTATTCATGGCTGGAAATCTGCATTGCTGCCTCATAGTCCGAAAGCCTGCTTATCGAACCGACGGAAACCGCTGTTACCCGGCGGTCTTTCTTCCGGGCATTACCGTCAAGCCACAGTACAAGGGTGGAATACAAATAATCCGTTCTGCCCAGTGTCGTGACATTGCATCTGTAAGGTACGGAGATTCCGTCGGGCGCGATATCTGTGCCTTTGTCGCCGTCAGTTATTACATTGCGCACCAGTGTCTGTATTCCGGCATCTGTTATCTCAAGATTTTCAAGTTCACTTCTGCTCATATGTGACAGATACTGTGCAGCCGGATAATCAAGGTCGACGAGGCGCATAATAAAATAGTTTATAACCTCATGCGTTGCGAGCCTGGACGGACTGACCATCTCAATTATCTCGTTCTCCGAATAAGTTCTTTCAGTAACGAGATCGGCTCTTTCGGCAAGAGCTTCCTTCATAAGACTGATTCTGAGCAGGGCATTTTTGCGGAATGACACGTTTTCGCTGTCATCGTATTCACGGTCGATATCCTCCGATGCAAGAGGGAGGGCCGAGTCTATCAGACTGATCATCGCGCTGAGCGGAACGCTTACGGTTTTCCCGCCTGAAACACGCTTCATCTTATTCCAGAGCGCATTCATCTCGCTTTTTTTATCACGATAATCATCACTACCCGGGACCAGCTCAAATTCACGGTATTCGTCAATGCCGTATTCGGAGAAATCCAGATGCATCACCTGGTGGAGCTTTGCAGAACGTGAATCGTCCGAAGTCCAGACGACATGCAGAACCACAACGCCCATCAGCCTCGTGTCGGTTGCTTCGCATGATGCAAAACTGTAGTCCGCAAAGTGATTATAATATTCTGATTTTCGTCCTTCGACGACTGTAAATCTGTTTTCCATACGGAAATTATATCAGAATTGCGGGAGCGGTTAAATGCTGCTGTTGACTTTGGCGGCTAGAGGTATATAATAATTCCATCCTTATTAAGAGCGAGGGAGGGAATGGGCCCTGTGATCTCGCGGCAACCTCGTCAGACGGCGAAGGTGCCAATTCCCACGGGGCTTTAAGCCGGACCCCGGCAGATGAGGAACGAGGTGTCTCTCTGCACGCGGCAGAGGGATTTTTTTATGGCTTACAAAACGGAGCGGGAACGAAAAGATATGAGATTTGAAAACAGCCGGAACCGCTCCGGTGCAACATATCGGAAAGAAGTTTATTAAGGAGTTAAATCAAGATGAAGAAGCTATTCACATCAGAATCAGTTACAGAGGGACATCCTGACAAATTATGCGATCAGGTGTCCGATGCAGTGCTTGACGCAATTTTCGAACAGGATCCGACAGCTCACGTCGCATGTGAGACGGCGACCAAGACGGGATTTCTCATGATATTCGGCGAGGCGTCGGGAAACTTCGATGTCGATTATGAGGCGGTCGCCCGCAAGGTCATCTGCGACATCGGATACGACAGCGACGCAGTCTGCTTTGACGGAAACACATGCGAGATTATGGTCCGCATGGAGGAACAGTCGGCGGATATCGCTATGGGCGTTAACGAATCCTATGAGGCCAAGGAAGGCGATGAGAAGGACGAACTCGCGATGATCGGCGCCGGAGATCAGGGAATGATGTTCGGCTATGCTTGCACCGAGACGGACGAGCTGATGCCGATGTCCACAGAGCTTGCTCACAAGCTTTCTAAGAGACTCGCAGAAGTCAGAAAGAACGGGACGCTTCCGTATCTCGGACCTGACGGCAAGACCCAGGTTACGGTTGAGTACGATGACAACGTGATTACAAGAATCGACACAGTCGTTGTATCGACTCAGCACAGCGCGGACGTTTCGCTTGAGCAGGTCAGAAAGGATATGATCGAGCATGTTGTTAAGCCGGTTGTTCCTGCAGAGCTCATCGATGACAAGACAAAGTACTACGTAAATCCGACAGGCAGATTCGTAATCGGAGGACCTATGGGCGACTCCGGCCTGACCGGCAGAAAGATTATCGTTGATACATACGGCGGACACTCATCGCACGGCGGCGGTGCTTTCTCGGGTAAGGACCCTACAAAGGTTGACCGTTCCGCAGCGTACATGGCCCGCTACATCGCCAAGAATATCGTCGCGGCGGGAATCGCGGATAAGTGCGAGGTTCAGCTTGCATATGCAATCGGAGTTGCAGAGCCTGTTTCGGTTTGCGTTGAAACATTCGGAACGGGTATGATTGATGACGAGAAGATTGCTCGTCTCATACTCGACAATTTTGATATGAGACCTGCGGCTATTATTAAGAAGCTTGACCTGAGAAAGCCTCAGTACAGACAGCTTGCAGCCTACGGTCACATGGGCAGGACGGATCTTGATGTCGCATGGGAGAAGACCGATATGGCCGAAGTCCTGAAGGCGGCAGCCGGCGGAGCAAGCGGCAGATAGGAGACAATATGTCACATTTTGAAAAAGTATCATTCGGCAGGTGGAAGGCGGACTGCGGAATCAAGGGGCTGCCTGACAAGGAACTGAGGGAATGGTACAGACAGATTGAAATGCCGCGTCAGGCGACTGCATCGTCTGCAGGAGTCGACTTCTTTATGCCGTTCAATCTCAATTTTGAGGCCGGCAGCAAGTGGAAGATTGCGACCGGTATCCGCTGGGTCACGGACGACACAACGGAGGACCGCGGCAAGGTGTTGCTGCTGGTGCCGAGGAGCGGTCTCGGATTCAAGTACGGAATGAAGCTTTCCAATACCGTCGGTGTAATCGATGCGGATTACTGCGACTCCAAAAATGAAGGACACATTATAATCGCGATTGAGAATCCATCAGATGAGACGATTCAGCTGCCTCAGGGCAAACCGTTCGTACAGGGCATCGTGGTGAAATATGAGATTCCGGAAGGAGCCGGCTCGGATGATCCGAGAGACGGCGGATTCGGCAGCACTGACAAATAATATGAGCAGAAAAATATATGATGCAGTGATTATAGGAGGCGGCGCATCGGGGCTTGCCGCAGCGACGGAGCTCGGACTCGATGCTCCGTCTCTTGACGTATTGATAATCGAAAAGAATGATTCAATCGGCAGGAAGGTGAGAGCCACCGGAAGCGGCAGGTGCAACATAACGAACACCGGAGCCGATGGATACAACGAGATCATGGCCTTCTTCAGACGCATCGGACTCGTGACGAGAGAGTATCCGAACGGACTCGTGTATCCTTACTCCGAATCGGCCGCTGATGTTGTCAGCCTGTTCGAGGAGAGACTCGCATCTCTCGGTACGGAAATACTGAACGGGGCGCAGGTGACGGAAATCAGCAAAACGGATGACTTATTCTGCGTGAAGCATGAGAAAAAGTCCGACGGAATCACCGGGGAGTACGAGGTGTATGCAAGGAACGTAATCCTTGCTGTCGGCGGGAAAGCGGGACCGACGTACGGAACCGTCGGAGACGGTTACGCTTTGGCAAGAAGCCTGGGACACAGCATCGTGACACCGGTGCCGGTGCTGACCGGAATCGAGTGCGCCGAGTGGAAACCGGGTGCGGAGCTTTCCGCGATGAAGCTCGCAGGGACGAGGTCGAGAGGGAAGGTGTCCCTTTATGACGGAGACAAGATGACATTCGAAGAGACCGGGGAGATTCAGTTCACGAAGTACGGACTGTCTGGAATCTGCGTGTTCAACATGACGAGATTCATGAGATACAACCGTGCGGCAGGCGAGAGCCTCGGGAAATTCACTGTGAATATTGACCTCATTCCGGAGGGAGATATTGCGGAATTTCTGAGAGATAGGGCTGAGAACGATACGGGGTGCGCGGTCAGAAATATACTCTGCACTGTGCTCAAAGAAAATGTTGCGGAATATATTCTGGAACGTGCTGAATCAGAAGAAGTCAATATATCCGGAAATGCGGGAAGTCTGTCAGAGAATGACATGGAGAAGTTAGCTTGTATCATCCATCAGCTGAGTTTTAAACCAACTTCGGTCAGAGGGTGGAAGGATGCACAGGCTACGTCAGGCGGAGTATCCGTTGACGAGGTTGAATATGCGACGTGTGAATCCAAATTATGCAGAGGACTCTATATCACAGGTGAACTGCTCGACCGCGATTATCCGTGTGGAGGATATAATTTGAGCAATGCCTGGCTTACCGGAATCAAAGCCGCCGGAGCAATCGCAAGCAGATGAAATATATGTTGAATTATTGCGCCTTGTAGTATAAAATACCAATAGAAAGAAGCTACCGATAAACGGTTAGTCTTCAGGGTTGATTATGAAATAACCGCACCTGTGACAAGTCGGCGGTTATTTTCTTTTACCGAAAGTATATCCGGACATGAATATTGCAAGAGCAAAGCCTGCAATTTCAATGAACTGAAATACGTCCATCAAAGATGTCCTCCTTCCTTCTGCGATTTGGATTTTGTCCTCGGACTCACCATAGATGCAGTGATAACGGATGGAAGACTAACCGCTTACCCGTATGGTAGCTTCGTAATAATTATACTATTAAGAACTAATGTTCGTCAATGGAAAATGCGCTACAGATTCAATCAGATAAAAACAAATATCGATGTACCAAAGGAGTCGTTGCCTTCCGTGATTGCCGGCAAACTCGGCATCGGAGAAGAGGAAATTCTGAATTGGGAGATAAGGAGGCAGTCAATCGACTCAAGGAAGAAACCGGACATTAAGTATGTCTATACTGTCGACTTTCATTCGGAACGTGACCTTGCCGGAAGAGCAAAGAAGAGAAAGCTTGATCTTTCCGTAATCGATGAAGAGGCTGAGAGGATTCCGGATCCGGTGCCGGGTGACGAGAATCTGACGGGACTTCCTGTTGTCGTGGGATTCGGCCCCTGCGGAATCTTCGCGGGACTTGAGCTTGCAAGAATGGGATACAGACCTCTCATACTTGAGCGCGGACCTGCCATGGATCAGAGGACCGAAGCCGTGGAGAAGTTCAGGAGAGAGGGAGTGCTCGACCCTGAAGCCAACATGCTGTTCGGTGAGGGAGGAGCAGGAACTTTCTCGGACGGCAAGATCGGAACCGGCATCAAAGACGGCCTGATCAGGACGGTTCTCGGTGTGTTCAGGGACGCTGGCGCGGGAGATGACATCATGTATCTCGCCAAGCCTCACATCGGAACCGATGTGCTGAGAACCACCATAGTTAATATAAGGAAGAGAATCGAGAGCCTGGGCGGTGAGGTGAGATTCGGCACCAAAGTGGAATCCCTCATAATCGAAGACGGAGCACTCAAAGGGGTGCTTCTGGGCAGCGGAGATGTGATTGAAACCAATGCTCTCATTCTGGGAATCGGCCACAGCGCGAGGGACACTTTCGCGATGGCGGACGAGCTGGGACTCAGCATGGAGCAGAAGCCTTTCTCGATAGGCGTCAGGATGGAGCATCCTCAGGAACTTATCGATACAGCGCAGTATGGTGCTGAGAACGTCGGCAAGCTGCCTCCTGCGGACTACAAGATTTCCTACAAGGCATCGAACGGCAGAGGAGTGTACTCGTTCTGCATGTGTCCGGGTGGCGAGGTTGTCGTCTGCTCGACAGCGGAAGGCGAGCTATGCGTCAACGGAATGAGCAACAGGAAAAGAGACAGTGGCACGGCAAACAGCGGAATCCTCTGTGATGTCAGAACTGAGGATTTCGGCAGTGACGATGTGCTTGCCGGAGTAAGATTCCAGGAAAGATATGAAAGACTCGCTTATGAACTCGGGGGAGGAGACTTCACCCCGCCGAGATGTACGATGGAAGAATTCCTCTCGGGAGAAGGCGAAGCACAGGGCAGAGTCTGCGGAGCACTTCCTGAGTTTGCATCCGAGGCAATCCGCGAGGCGGTTCCTGCATTTGCACGCAAGATAAGCGGCTATGACTGCCCGGAGGCAGTCATAACCGCAGTTGAAACAAGAAGTTCATCACCGGTCAGAATCATCAGAAACGAATCCGGTGAAAGCAATATTAAAGGGATATTCCCGGCAGGCGAGGGAGCCGGTTACGCAGGCGGAATCACTTCAGCCGCGTGCGACGGCATCAGGGCGGCCCGCCATCTCATTGAGAAATATGCAAGAGCCGCAGAATAATCACTCGCCCTTATTGAATACTTTACGCAGAATGTGACGCTCGTTTCCTCCGTAGAGGGGACGGGTGTCTACTATTTCAAAGCCTGTTTTGTAGGCGTTGGCGAGGCTGTGCTCGTTGGCCGGTGCAATCGAAGTGAGCCCCTCGGTCGCGCCGAGATCCTCGCATGCCTCCTGCCTCAGCAGGAAGAAGTCAGCCTGCAGTCCGAAACCGCGGTACTCCGGATCGACGAACGATATGTCGAAGGACATCGTCTTCAGGAGCTGTTCGTCGGTGTATCCGAGGTAGTGCCCGTAATTCCTCTCGCAGATTCTGTTGGCCACCGCCATGGTGAAGGCGACGATGCGTCCATCGCAGGTCACGCAAAAGCACGGATCGAGCGGAAGCGATTCAAGCAGATCCTCGTGAGTTGCAACGCACAGGATTCTCTTATCCGGAAGATTGTCATACACCCTGTTCTGAAGATCCTCAATCTCAGCGATGTCATCCATTGTCGCGCGTCTGTATTCAAAAGTCTTCGTCTCGCCGTTTCTGCGGGACAGTTCGATTGTATAAGGCAGATCTCTCATGGTTCACCTCCCCGTTATCCATCAAATTTGTTCTTATTATAATACACGAAGCGGCCTGCATATGATATAAATTAATTGAAGGTACAAGGGAATGCAGAAAGGAAATCCGCATGATCAGAGTTGTTGTGTGCGATGACGAGAAGGCGATAAGAGCCGACATCGTGAGGTCGCTCGGCAGATATCAGAAGGAGAACGGCACTGAGTTCGAGATCATCGAATTCTCGTCGGCTGACACTCTCGTGAACAATTATCCGGGAAATGCCGACCTGCTGCTCCTCGATATTTACATGCCGGGAATCGACGGAATGGCGGCGGCCGGGGAGATCCGCGCCTTCGACTCAGAAGTATGCATCATATTCATAACGACAGAATACCAGCGCGCGATTGACGGCTACAAAGTCCGGGCTTTCGGGTTCATCAGGAAGCCGGTCAGCTACGAGGAGTTCTCGCACGAGGTCAGCTGCGCGGTGAAGAGCATCGAGAGGAATAAGGCCAAAGAGCATTATCTCAACGCGAGGTCTTCCGGGAAGCCGGTCAGGATTCCTGTGTCGTCGATAAGCTACTGCGAGGTCAGGGGACACAGGATGAGCCTGTGCATCGACGGTGAGATCAGGGAGTTCAGATTCACTATAGGCGAGCTTGAAGAGGAACTGAAGCAGTACGGATTCTTCCGCTGCCACGCGAGCTTCCTCGTCAACAGCGACGCAATAAGCGAGATAAGGCAGCAGGACATACTGCTGAGGGACGGGACGACGGTTCCGATAAGTCAGAGACGGAGGAAGGCTTTCATGGCGGAACTCTCTGAATATATAGGAGAACAGATATGAGCTCTTTCATATCAGGAACATTCGTGGATATTCTGTCCTTCGCAGCTGAGGTCATAATAATCCGGCAGTTCTTCATCAGAATTCCGGAGGCAGCGGAAGAGGGCGAGGGGAGAGGAAGAGTCACTGCAGGCTATCTGGCGCTCCTCATCCTTCTCATCATATACCTCACTCCGCTCAACGCTGCAGCGGGAGTGTTCTCGGCGGGGAACCTCGGGATACAGATACTGAGGATGCTGCTGCATCTGCTGCCTGTGTTCCTGTATCTCGTGCTGGCGAAAGACACGACATGGAAGGTCGCCGCGTATCTCGCGGCTTTCGTGACGGCCGCATTTCTCACGGCGCAGAACCTCAGGATGGTTGTGATGACATACGCCACGGACCTGCCGCCTCAGACTGCGCAGGGCGCAGGATATATAGCGGGAGTCATCATCAGCACGGTCACGGAGGCGCTTCTGGCATGGATCACATGGCGCATGATAAGACCGGAGGAGATTGACACAATCGACAGGGGCAGGGTGCTCTTCATGTCGGTTGTTCTCTTCATCATGGTCTACTTCAAGTGGATTCTGACAGCGGTGAGAGAGCTGAGCCTCGGCGGAAACCGCACGGCGATGGTGTCATTCTCGCTTGTCACATCGCTCGGACTGTATCTCGTGCTCATACTCTATGACTTCAGCAGGAGGATGCTGAGAGAGAAGGAGAGTGCCGAGCACGACAAGCTGATGCTGCAGTACGAGGTGAAGAACGCGAAGACAGAGCTGCAGGCCAGTAAGGACATACGCCGTATACATCACGACGTCAAGAATCATCTTCTGGCCATCAAGAGCATGGCCGGGGATGAGAACGAGGTGAGCGAGTATCTGGACGGACTGCTGCCTCAGTTCGAGGGCTATGAATCACAGGTTCATACGGGAAATTCATCCGTGGATGCCATCCTGTCGGAGAAGGTGAGGCAGGCCGCCCGAGAGGATATACATTTCAATGTATGTATGGATCTTGAAAAAGCGGATTTCATCCGGAGCGTGGACCTCGTCACTATATTCGGCAATGCGGCGGACAACGCGGTCGAGGCTCTGAAGAAGGTGGAAGGCGGTGAGGACCGCTTCGTATATATGAAGAGCAGTATATTCGCAAATAACCTGCTGCTCAGGTTCCAGAACCGCTATTCCGGAACTGTTAAGATGAGGAATGGACTTCCCGTGACGAGCAAGAAGGAGAAGGACATGCACGGCATCGGAGTGAGCAGCATCAGAAATGCCGCGGAGAGATACGGAGGCACAGTCACCGTATCTGCCGACAACGATAAGCACATATTCACACTCAGCGTGATGATACCATTGCCGGCTGTCGGGGAATGACGCACGGCGACACGCTCGGGCCGGAGTCCGGATGACCGGACGAAGGCCCTTTTTGCATGCGTGAAAATGCACTTAGGACACCAGAATCTTCACTTACGCCAACTCGGTTGAACGGGGCCCGCGGGCAGAATATTATGCCGGTAACGAAAACCGAGGGCGGCAGAAGCCGCGGCAACAAGAAAGGTAAGGGAGAAAATTATGAAGACTAACGGTACAAGTGAGAAGAAGAAGGCAGTGAGATTTTTCGCCGTGACAATGGCAGTGCTGCTCTTCTGTGCCATCATGATCTGGGGATTCCAGACTTCGTGGGGTAAGGTCCATGTAGAGAGGATCTACATCAATTCGCAGGACGGAACTTCCGTCAGTTCACTCATCTATATTCCGGAGAACGCTACCGATGAGACACCGGCGCCTGTCGCTGTCATCTATCACGGACGTTCGAATCACGCTCACTCCAACGATACATGGAGCATGGAGCTGGCGAGAAGAGGCTTCGTTGTTCTCTCGCCTGACCTGCAGGGCGGCGGCGAGTCGGACCCTGACGTGGACAGGGCGGTTCAGGCAATCACGACTGCTGAGTACGCGAACGACCTCAGCTTCGTGCAGAAGGACAGCCTCAACCTTATCGGATATTCGGCAGGAACCGCGACGGTTCTTCAGAATTACGCGGCGATGCCTGACGCGGTCAACAGCATCTGCGAGGTGTTCGGACCGTTCATGATGCAGCTTGCCGGCGGCTTCCAGGATGTCGATACCAACTTCGGACTCATCAAGTCGACGGCCGACCAGTATGACTACCATTTTATCGGCGACCCGGACGCATGCCTCGAATTCATGGAGGAGATGTCGGGAATCGACGGACTTGAGCCTAACAAGGACTATGAGTGGAAGGGACATCTCTTCAGATACGCCGTGATCGACGGAACACTGCACCAGACAGGTAACATCAGCGGCGGCACAATCACTGAAATCGTAAAGTATGAGACTTCGGTTGTTGACGCGCCGGTTCAGCTCGCTGACGACGACCTCGCATGGGGCGGACAGCAGATCTTCTCGGCAATCGCGTGCATCGCAATGATGTTCCTGCTCGCTGCAATCGTCAATCTGCTGATGCAGCTTGAGTTCTTCGCGTCGGCTGCGAACGCGGTACCTGTCAAGGCACCGAGAAAGGGCGCGAAGGCATGGGCGGTTGACTTCCTCTTCACGCTCATAATTCCGGCACTGATCTTCGTTCACGTTTCGGCTTACACCATCAAGTGGACAGGACTCGGAACCAAGTGGGTTCACATACTGCCGTCCGCCAACCTCAACGGTATCATGGCATGGCTCGTTGTGATCGCAATCATCGGAATCATCAGAATGGTTATCAGAGCAAACAAGGCTAAGAAGGCCGGAGTTAAGATGACGCTCGGCGATTATGCTCTCGGAGCTGACGGCGACACTAAGATTGACTGGAGCAAGGCCGGAAAGGGCCTGATTATGGGAATCATCGCGGCGATATTCGTCTTCACATGGCTCTGGCTCATCGAGGGATTTGCAGGCATCAACTATCAGGTGTGGAACCTGTCGACCTACCTCAAGATCAGCCCGATGAGAATCACAAGATCAATCCCGTACGTACTGATCATCTTCTTCGTGATGTTCGTCGGAAACCTCTCACAGCGCGTGCTGCCTAGCACCGGCAACGAGAGAAAGGATATGTGGATCGCATGCACAGTCAACTGCGTCATGACAGCAAGCGCGCTCTTCGTGCTCCTGCTCCTGCAGTACGGCGGATCCATGATCATCGGAACAGGCCAGACAGTAATCCCGCAGATCGACATCTACGGAACAGGCCAGAATACAAGCTCGGGTTCGCTCGACTTCGCATTCGGATACTGCTACATGATGGGCGGCACCACAGCCGTGGTGACCTACCTCTACAGAAAGTACGGCAACATCTGGGTTGGTGTCATCCCTGCGGCAATCTTCGCCGGCATGGTAACACTCTCAGGATTCACAGTTCTCGGTTAGTAAGTGAGGAGGCGTGTGATGGGAAGAAATACACAGAACAAGACGGCGCCCGTGGTGGTCTGCGGGCTGCCGGAGGAAAGATTCACAAGATACGGTGTCACATGGCCTGAAGACTGGGTTGTGAGATACGTCAACAGAAAGTACACGCCTGACGTAATGGCGGACGCCGACTACCTGCTGGTGGACGCAATGGACGATGTGAACGCGGAGCTGATGGACTCCGCACCGGAACTCAAAGTCATCCACAGCGAGGGCGTTTCCTACAACAGAATCGATACCGAAGCGGCCAGCGAGCGCGGCATATATGTCTGCAACAACCGCGCCGTCAATAAGGTGGCCGTCGCAGAGCACTGCATCGCACTGATGCTTGCGGGCGTCAAGAAGATCAGCATGCTCGACAATGAAATCAGGCAAAAAGGCTACGCCTCCGCCAATGCGCACTTCCTCGAGGTGGGCGTCAGTGAGATCGCGGGCATGACCATCGGAATGATCGGAATGGGAGCAATCGGAAGAGAAGTACTCGCAAGGCTTCAGGGATGGGACTGCAACCTCTGCTACTACGATCCTTTCAGGATGCCGGAGGAGGCAGAAAAGGAAAATAATCTCACATACATGGAACTCGACGATCTCTTCAGAGCATCGGATGTGATCACAGTGCATGTGCCTGTCCTGCCTTCGACCATAGGCATGGTGGGGAAGGACCAGATAGCTGAGATGAAGAAGGACGCGGTTCTTGTCAATGTATCGAGAGGCTCAATTGTTGACCAGGATGCTCTGGTGGAGGCTCTTGAAAACGGAAGCATCGGATGCGCGGCGCTCGATACGGTCGACCCCGAACCGATGCCGGCAGATCATCCTCTCCTCAACATGAGTGAGGAAGCGATGGAAAGAGTGGTGTTCACGACACACTCGGCGGGAAGGACGAAGGACGCATTCAGGCGCATGCTCGAATGGTCGGTCAATGACTTCAGACTCGCGAACGACGGCGGACAGCCTAACAACATAGTTAATCTTCAGTAGAAAATCCCCATAAAAGAAAAGAAAATCCCGGGACCCGGCCGGTCTCGGGATTTTCTGCTGAAAACTTATTGATAATCAGGCGGTTCAGAGTCCCATGGATTCTCTTATTCCGTAAAGTCCGTTCGGCTTTCCGACCATCCATCTGCATGCGTTGACGGCGCCCTTGGCGCATCCCTTCCAGTTGAGGCAGTGGTGGGTTATCTCAAGACGCTCGCCCTCACCGAAAAAGTAAACCGTATGGCTCGACGGAGTGTCGCCTCCGCGGATTGCGTGGAATGTGACTTTGCCTTCCTCGCGCGGATTCTTTCCCGCGGCGCGGCCGAACACCGCGTTGGCGAGAAGATCTTCGCCGACTGCTTCGCCCATACTCTCAACGAGTTCGCGGGCAGTGCCGCTCGGGGAGTCAAGCTTCTTGTTGTCGTGCATGTCCACGATTTCTATATCGGTATCATCGTAGAGCTCTTTGGCAGCCTCCATGAGAAGTTTCCTCATTACGTTGACCATTCTGTCGGTGTTGGCGGCAATCATGATAGGAATTTCCGCACTTGCGGCTTCCATCTTTGCGCGTTGTTCCGATGTGAATCCCGTGGTGCCTATAACGAGAGCCTTTTTATGCTTAATGCAGGCGTCGAGAACCTCCATGCCGAGCTCGACAGTAGAGAAATCGCAGACGACGTCGGCCTGATCTATCACATCCTCGATATTGTCAACGACAGGTGCGCCGACCTTGTATCCGACCATCGCAACATCGCCGATATCGCTTCCGATATAGTCACGCCCGGCAGGACCGACTCCGGCAACAATCTCAACATCATCTCTTCCCGCGGCATCAGCCACAATAAGGCTTGCCATTTTGCCCCTCGGGGCCGTGATAACGAGTTTCATTTTATGCCTCCTCTATTTAGCAACTCTGTAATCAAGTGTTATTGTATCCACTTCAGGTGTGAACTGAGTAAGTTTGACACCGGCGGTTTCAAGCATCAGCCTGGAAGCCTTGGTGGCGTCGGTATCGGCGTACTTATTTGAAAGGTAAACAACCTCTTTGATTCCCGACTGGATAATTGCTTTGGCGCATTCGTTGCACGGGAAAAGCGCAACATAGAGCTTTGCCCCGCGAAGCGACTTGCCCGAAGCGTTAAGTATAGCGTTCAGTTCGGCGTGTACGACGAAAGGGTATTTTGTGTTGTCACCCTCACGGTCCCACGGGAATTCATCATCCGAGCATCCCACAGGGAAGCCGTTGTAGCCGGTCGTCAGAATCACGTTGTTTTCATCGACGATGCAGGCGCC
>Ga0065709_1029583_pt1 | contig 16289 bp, 10 predicted proteins | sample Hoacrofraction14_2_FD_59096 | JGI IMG/M metagenome (GOLD analysis project Ga0065709, IMG submission 59096) | Hoatzin crop microbial communities from Cojedes, Venezuela, sample from fiber fraction 14 v1 | ecosystem: Host-associated > Birds > Digestive system > Esophagus > Crop | place: Venezuela...
CAAAGCCGATGAAGAATTAGCGAATGTTGAATTACGAATGTTGATTTGTTGCTACGCAATTATGAATTAAGAATTATGAATTACTAGAGATAGTTTGCAAGCAAAAATGAGCTGCTGGAAGCAGCAGACTTCAATAACTCGGGGTAACCGACCCCGAGAATCCCAATGCTATTAGAGAAAGCTGCTGGAAGCAGCTAACCCTGGGACAACCCGATTTTGAGAATTATGTCCAATGTCTGCTGCTTTCAGCAGCTTTCTCTAATTGCATTTACAATCCGAGGGTTACGCTATCGCTCACCACTCGGTTACTGATGTCTCCTGCTTTCAGCAGGCATTATTAATTGCGAAAGCCGTTGGTAATGTCTCTTTATCTTCTCCTTATCTTCCCTTTATCTTCCCTTTATCTCCCTTTCCATCCCCACTACTCCCCTCCCTTGGGGAGGGGGTGGGGGTAGGTCTTAACGTTCCACGTTCAACGTATCACAACTCCTCCTCTGGCTTGCATTGTTACTTTTATCGTTCCTTTGGCAGAAATGGTGATTTCTTTCTGTTCGGCAGGCGGCGTCAGGTCGCCTTTTTTCATCTTTTTATCGAGCAGACACGTTACTTTCTTTCCCGCCATTTCGGCTGGAAGCTGCATAGTAAGGGTGCGAGCTGCCTCACTTCCGTTTAAACCTCCTATCCACCAGTGATCGCCTTTGCGACGCGCGATGACCACATATTCGCCAGGATAACCATCTATGAAGCGTGTCTCGTCCCACGTTGTAGGCATCTGACGAATGAAATCCTTCTCAAACTGCGGCAGTTCGTCCATGATATTTGGCGTTACGGCGACGCAGTTCACCGACGTTTGAATCACAATGCCCGACGCAAGTTCGAAGACATCGCTCGTGAAACGCTGATGACGCTTCGCATTGTTGCGACTCATGTAGCGATTAAGCATTATTCCTCCCCAGTCGAAAGCTGCCACAGCATTGCGAGTGAAGGCGTATGTGCAGAGCTCAAAGCCCTCTTGCTGAGCATGATGTTTTGAGAAATAAACGTTCTCTGACGCCAAAGCAGCCTCTGATGCCACAAAGTTCGGATACATCTTTTCCCATCCACGCGGCAAGGTGCAGCCATGGAAGATCACCTGAATACCGTATCTGTTGGCATCAAAAAGTATATCTTCGTATAGTTTCAGCGCTTCGGGTTTGTCGCTTCCGAAGAAATCAACCTTTATTCCGGCAACGCCAATTTCCTTCATCCATCGCATCTCCTTATCGCGAAGATAGCTGATTGCCATTCGGTCGCGCGGACCCTGCGGCGCATCATTCCATCTTCCGTTGCTGTTATACCACAAAAGCAGTTTCACGCCCTTGCTTTTCGCGTAGTCAGACAACTGCTTCATTCGGTCGTGTCCTATGTTAGCGTCCCAAAATCCGTCAACAAGGCAATATTCAAGTCCCAGTTCCGCAGCCAAGTCTATGAACTCTACTTGATCATCCCAGTTGATAGAATTATCCTGCCAAATAAGCCATGACCATGTGTAACGACCTGGTTTGTAGGTCTGCGACGGAACATACAGTTCGTCAACCACGTCGTATGCGATTGTCGTTTCAACTATTGGCTTCAGCGTCTTGCCTACTGTTATCGTGCGCCAAGGCGTCGAGCCAGGCACATTAAGTCCAGTTCCAGTCGTTCCTGCGCCACGCCACTCGTCCTTATTCGGGAAAACAATGCTGTAACCAGTCGTTTCCGACCAGTCGCTAAGATGCGAAGCACAATATCTGCTGTCAACACCAGTCTCACTTATCAGCACCCACGCTTCATTTTCTGCCTGCTTTTTCTGCCCTTTCACTGCATTAGCACCGCCGATATGGAACAGACAAGGAAAAGTGTAGCCCTCGCCATATTGCGATTTCACATTCATCGCATCATCAGGCTTATATTCCTCCTCATATGATGGCTTCGTTTTTTCCCATCCTATCATCGCCGATGACTGCGGACAAATGAAAGTTGTGGTGCCGTCAGGGAAGCTGAATGATGTCGATTCGCTGCTGATCAGCGCACCGCGTGGATGCGATTTCTTGTCGGGAAGCAACGTATAACGAAATGCAACATCGTTGTTCGAAACGCGAAACGTAACCTTTATCCGCATGCCTTTCGGCGTTGCAAGCACAACATCACATTGTTTTGCAACATAATGCTTTTCCGATTGTTTCGTGTTCCTCATCTGATAAGTCGTGTCAACATCGCTCATCTCAACGCCTTGCCACGTCAGATCACGAGTAAAATCGGCATAGTCGGCAGTCAGTCCAAGCCGAGACTTAGCAACAACAGCCAGTCCGTCGTAGCTGACAGCATAATGAGCCGTTCCGCCATCGTTGTCAATGGCAACCGCAAGTCGGCCGTCAGGCGACTTCACTTCAACATTTTCTGCCTTCGAAGTGGCAAAAGTCATAAGCAGAACAATTGCCAAAAAAGAAATATTTTTCATATCACAGTTAGGTTATCTTTTTTAAATTATTTGGTTTTACCTATATTAATATTGTACGCGCGAACATATATTATATATACACTCCGCGCAAACGCCTCCCTTCTTTCAGCGCAAAGTTAGCAAATTTCCAACAAACTGACAAACAATCTACTGAAAAATAAGAAAATAATGCTCACGTCGTCGCAGAATATTACAATAATATTGCAATTTTATTACAATATGAAACCAGCAGAAAACAATTAGTTACAATATGAAAATATAATAAACAAAAAAACGCAATCTTTTTTGATTTACGTCAAAAAAAGATACTGTTTGCGCACACAATGCCGCATTTAGCTTGATTATGTCATATTTTCACCCTACCTTTGCACCGTCAAAACATGACAATTTAGGATAACATTATTAATTAGAAGGGGCACACACGAACCCCATTGAGAAAGGAAAAAATTATGAAAAAGATTGTAATGTCAGTGATGACTCTAATGTGCGTAACTTTCGCATTCGCAGGAAACGCCAAAACAAACACAACTAACTATCGGGAGCTTTACAACATGACGACAAACAATTTCCGACTGGCAGAATGCCTGGAACTAACAGGTGCACAGTTCGAAGCATTCGATGAAGCTTACCAAACATTCTGCGACGACATGCGATTTGCAGGATACTCAAAAGAAGAAAAACGAGAAAAACGAGTGAAAAAGGCAATCAACAGAAACCTCGCCTACCTGCGTCACGTCCTCAACGAAGACCAGTATCGCAAATATCTCATGATCTTAAATGCCACATTCAACAACCGAGGCATCGCAATGAAGTAACAAAACACATTTCAGAATTCATTTCTGATCATGTTTTAGAACAACTTCCTTAGAATACTTTTTGTATCAGAATAACTTTTTCCGCGCGACATCTTGCAATGCAATTTGCCGCGCTTTTTCTTTTTTATAAAAATACTTTTACAATCTTAACCAATGTTGTTTTTTCAAAAGATAATTAATAGTTGGTAGTACTGCGATGAAAGTACAAATAAGTATGCAGAAAGATACGTAACTATCAATATGATACATATCAACAGATATTGTTCTCACAATTATTATTACAATCCAATGCACACAATAATAAGTCATAGAGTCTTGTCCAATGGTTGTAATCCATGATAAACCTTCCCAATGAAAGAATTTTGCCCAGTTATTAAAAATAATAATGCTTAATATGGATATAATATAGAACAGTAAATAAGATTCATTGTTTGCTTTTGAACCATTGTCTCTGAAATCTACAAAGCAATGTAGTAGAATCATATTCAGAAAAAATAGAGCAAGAAAGATTGTAATATATGGCATTTCTATTTTATATTGTTTTTCTTTAAGAAAATGTCCCCAAGCAAAAAAAGATAACCCTAGAGCCGTTTGTGTTATAATTAGTGGTTTATGAATGTTAAAGAAATGAAATCCAAAAGCAATAATAAAACCTATAGCAGCTATCTCGAGATCATGTGTTCCTATATATTTTAATAGAGTGTAACTCATGCGGACGAAGAATAAAGCAAGAAGAAACCATAGTGGTAAATTCCCTGATATAGAACTTATACAAATAATTTGCTTTATAGGAAATATGAAAATTTTATGAAATGATATTTGGTGTTGAATAACAAGTTCTATGCAATAAAACATGTGTCCAATAATAGAAAAGAAAACATATGGAATAAGAAGCCTTTGCACACTTCCTAAGAAATAAGGTTTGAATTCATTCTTCTTTCTAAAAATTTTAGCGAACATGCCAGCTTTGTAAAAGAACCATGGCATTACAAAAAAAAGATATTCTTGTATTACTCCGATTAAGCGAAGTGGATGGGAAGCATTAGAAAGATCACTCCTTCCATTTTCGAGTAACATTTCTGCGTGACCGAAGATGATACCAAAGATTATAAAAATTCCGCATGCAAAATCAAGCGAAGAATCTCTTTCTCTTATTTTTTCCATACTTATTTTTGCTGCCGATACTCCCCCTATTGCAGTCAAACGTTATATTATATATGGAAAAGCGTGGGAAGTCTGGCTATTACTCGTCCCACAATCCGAGGCCTTCGCATTGCCTTATCTGTCAAGAACGAGCAAAGCAGAGGCCCACGCCAAGACAAGTCCACAATAAATAATGGACACATCTTTTATATGGACATCTACTATTGCCTTGCTTTGTGACAGATCTTGAAGTTGCGAAGTTCCGGATTGTCAAAGTCAAGCGCTAGTAAACGCCTTTCATCTAATATATTCGCTCCCGAAAACCAAGTTAGACCTTTTTATTGATCTCAATGTTATTCGAGAAGTCTGTGTGCAAAGATATAAAGAATTGTTGAGAAAACAAAAGAATCATTTTAAAAGAAACTCTTATATCATAAAAATATAACGACAAAGTAAGAAACTTAAGTATTTATATAAAATATTATCAGGAAGTGGCGTGATGTTTCACACGAGGAGCATGGTGATGAGGAGTTGCATTGCATCGTTGTCGATGAATCTCTCTCGCAGCAATGATATCATTTTTGCTTTACGTTTATTAAATCCGTCGATTGTTATGCCGAGTTGTTTTGCTGCTTCAGTGTTTTTCAGCCCTTGTTGATAATTTAGTTCGAACAGCTCACGATATTTTTCGGGCAGTTCTTCGATGGCTCGATACAGTAGGTCGAGTGTTTCTTGTTCGATCATTGAGGCAGAGAATTCCTGTTCTGTTTCTTCTTTTGTCTGGTTAAGATAATTGTTTTTTGTTTTGACACGGCGCAGAATGGAGATGCAATCGTTGTGAATGCAGGTGAAGAGGAACGATTTCAATTGAAATGGTGAGACAAAACTTGTGCGTTTGTCGTATGCTTTCAGAATGGCGTTCTGCACGCAATCCTCTGCCATCATGGCGTAGTCGCTCATGAGGTAACGTGCGGCGTAGGTCAGCATGGATGGATAAAGTTCGGCATATAGCATGTCAACTTTCCCCATCTTAAAGTCGTTGTAAACTTGTTCCAATACGGTCATCGCGTTCAGAGGATTATGGTTTCTTGTTGGTTTTGTTTGCAAAAATAGATAAAATTTCATTATCTGCAACTTGTTTCTTGAATTTTTTTAATATTTTTGCTACATGAAAGCGTTTGCTTTGCGTGTTAAAGGTAAATGGAGATTATTAACAAAAACCTTTTGACATGAAAAAATCAAGATTTGTTAGGTTAGCTTTTGCAGCCTGTTTGGCACTCGCGCCAGCGTCGATGCAGGCACAGCTACTGAAAGGGACACTACGAGGCGCAAGTGCAGGTGAAGCTGTTGTAACGTATAACAGCGATGGAAACATTTATAATAGTCAGCTCTTTGAGGTTCCGATTTCTGCTGATGGCACGTTCTCTTTTGATATGCCGCTCAGCGCATCGTGGGCAGACGTTACTCTGGAAATAGACAATGTGGGTTACTTCGGTTTGCAACTGCTGAAAGATGCAACGCTTGAGATGAGCATAACTGTTGCCAACGGCAAGGCAAACGTGAGCTTCAAAGGCGGCAAGAAGGGCGTGTGCGAATATCTTAACCGTAGCACAAGGGCGTATGACATGATGCGTTATTGGTCGCAAGATGAGACGTCGAAGACTCAAAATGCCGAATATCGTGCCTTGCTCGACAGCGAGCACCAGGCAGCCAGCGCTCTTTTGAAAGACATTAAAGACAAGGACTTGCGCAGTTATTATACGAAGCTCGACGATGCGCAATATACATGGATGCGGCTTCGACTGATAATGGACGACTGTTATGAGAAAGGTATCGACACGAAAGATGATGCAGAATATCAGCAATTGCTGAAAAATATTGACGTGAACGATGATATCTGTTTCCGCACAAACCTTTCTTATACAGCTCTTTCCAACATGGTAAAAAGCAAGATGGAAGGAAGCAACGAGACGTATTGCTATGAACTGATGGACATTACCGATCGATACGTTAAGAAACCGAAGATAAGAACCATGATGGTGCAAAGCATTGCGCAAAACTATTTTATATATGGAAACGGTGAAGGCGATGCGGAGACGTTCACGAAACGATTGAAAGCGTTTGCGGGAAAGGATTCGGCCATCGTGGTGAGTGCCGCTAACGATTTCTTCGCAAAACGCCAAGCGCTGACAAAAACCACGTCGGGAAACAAGGCGCCCGACATCACTCTCACGGCAAAAGACGGAAAAGAAGTGAACCTGTCGAGTCTGATCGGTAACGGCAAGTTTACGTATATCGACGTGTGGGCTACATGGTGCGGACCTTGTGTGAAGGAAATTCCACACATGGAACGTCTTGTAGAAAAATATAAAGACAATGATAAGGTGCAGTTTATCAGCATTTCGATTGATCAAAACCAAGAGGCATGGCGGAAAAAGATTGACAACGACCGTCCGCAATGGGCGCAATATGTGCTCACTGATGAGCGAGAAGCCGTCTTCAGCAAGGATTGGGGCATCAGCGGCATACCGCGTTTCATCATGATCAATGGCGATGGCACAGTATTTTCGAATAATGCGACTCGTCCGTCCGATGAGAAAACTGCCCAAACAATAGATGAAATGGCTGGACATTGAAACCGCCGGAGAACCTAAATAACATTGAATAAGAATGACAAACTCTGAAAAGAACGATTTGATCTCCTTGCTTATCTGCAAACAGATTTTGGGAACGATCACCGAAGAAGAACAGAATGAGTTGAACGCGTGGCGACAAGCTAACAAGTATAACGAAGCGACGTTTCAGAATCTCATCAACTACGACCGACTTACTGTCGAACATCATCGACGCAAGATCGTAGATTATCAGCGACCGATGGAAGACATGAAACGACGATTGGCAGCTATCTTGGATGAGAATGAAACAGCGCAAGAGGCAGACGCTCAGCGTAAAACGTTCAGCACAAAACGTACAATGTATGCCATTGTATCCGTTGCAGCTGTTGCGTTACTCATTTTCGGTGCGACATTATTCACGCGTAATAAGATAGGAGACAGCAGTTCTTCTCAGCAAACTGTCGTTGCACAAAACCAGATAACTCCTGGAACCACGCAAGCTATGCTCACCCTTTCCAACGGAAAAACCATAACTCTGGGAAGCGATGCACAGCAGAACAGCAAGGCCATACGAAAGGCAGAACTGCACAAAGGCTCTGAACCGCAGCAACTAACTCTCGCCACTCCTCGCGGAGGAGAATTCAAAGTGACGCTTGAAGACGGCACCGAAGTGTGGCTGAATGCAGAAAGTCAGTTGCGTTATCCTGAGACTTTCGATGCAGCAGAGCGTCGGGTTGAGATATCGGGCGAAGCCTATTTCAAAGTAGCACGCGACGAGCAGCGTCCGTTCTATGTAGTCAGCGGTGGTCAGGAAGTGAGAGTCCTCGGAACCGAATTCAATATTCATGCTTATCAAGACGAAGCGGCTGTCTATACAACCCTGGTCAGCGGAAGCATCAGTCTGCGACCTCTGCATGGCAAGAGTCAGCTAGTGCTCACTCCAGGCAATCAGGCAGTGTTCAGCAAGGATGATGCCGCCGCCAGAGTGCACAGCGTCGATACAGATGTTGTGACCAGCTGGCGAAGCGATGCCTTCGTTTTTGAAGACCAGACAGCCGAGCAAATCATGCGCACGCTGAGCCGCTGGTACGACTTCCAGTATGAGTTTGCTGACCAGCAAGCCGCGCAAACAATCTTCATGGGCAGCATCCCGCGCTATGGCAGCTTCGCCGATGTGGTCAGCATATTCCACAAGATGGGCGGAATCCGTATCCGTCAGAACGGGAAGAAGATTGTCATATCATCCCGATAATGTATTTTCATTCAAAAAAATCGAAACATGAAATTATTTAAAGCAATAATCGTCGCGCTCATTGTCATGGTCATCCCAGCAAAGATGACGGCACAGACATATAGCGTTGACTATAAAAATCAGAAGATAGAGCAAGTGATAAAAGATCTGAGAAAGCAAACAGGAAAGCAGTTCGCCTATCAGAAAGACGTCATAGCAGGCGTCCCGAACATCACTTGCAGTTACCACAACGCAACTCTCGAACAGCTCCTGAACCGAATATTTTACGAAGAGGCAGGGCTGGACTACGAAATAGTGAAAGGAACCATCGTCCTCAGAAAGGCAGCACGCAACCGACCATATTTCAAAAAGGTGATAACGGGTGTCGTAACCGATGAAAACGACGAGCCACTGGTAGGCGCAACAGTCATATCCAAAAGCAATGGCAACGGCACCAGTACCGATCTGGAAGGCGCATTCTCGCTGCTCGTCGAAGGGCACGACCTGCAACTGGAAGTGTCCTATCTGGGAATGAAGACCTCACTCGTGCGAGTGCCGACCAAAGGCAACGGTTTCATGATGATCAGAATGCAGTCTGATGAGACCATCCTCGACGAAGTGCTCGTAACGGGTTATCAGAACATAAAGCGCGAGAACGCAACCGGATCTTATCAGCTCATCAATGCGCAGAAGCTCGACGAGCGACACACCAATACAATAGTGGAAAATCTGGAAGGACAGATACCAGGACTCGTAAGTTATAATAACGGATTGAATGACGGAGGCGAAAGTGCACTCACCATAAGAGGCACCAGCTCGTTCCAGGCACGCACAAATCCGCTCGTAGTGGTTGACGGACTGCCCATCGAAGGAAGCATTGAGACGGTAAATCCATACAACATCGAGAACATAACCGTTCTGAAAGACGCGGCAGCAGCTGCTATCTATGGTGCACGAGCATCAAACGGAGTGATCGTCATCACTACAAAGCGAGCTCACCAGGAGAAACTGGAAGTGGATTTCAATGCCGACCTGACTGTCAGCGAACGACAGAAATATGACAACTACAACTGGATTACAGCTAGTCAGATGATCGACCTCGAGCGATACAACTTCAACAGCATGCGCGACAACGATCCTAATTCGTTCGCATCGCTCCTCAGCTATTATACCACCAATCGCCGCGCAATAACGCCCGTAACCAGAATGCTGACTGCCAATTATCTGGGCGATTTGAGTTCAAGCGATCTGGAATCGCAACTCGCCAGCATGGCGCAGAACGACTATCGCAAGGAATGGCAAGACCTGAACTTGCGCTCGCAGATTCAGCAGCAATACAACCTGGCACTACGCACACGCGGAAAATATCTCAATTCGTCAATTGCCATCAACTACAAGGGCGACAATCTGGGAGCCGTAAACGAGCATGACAACACCATTTCTTTCAGCTACAACGGCGATCTGGACGCAACCAAATGGCTAAAGCTCTCGTTCGGAACAAACGTCATCAGCCAGCGAACAAAGCAGCACATCGGAGGCGAGCTCTACAGCATGAACTTCTATCAGCCATACTTAAGTATGTATAATGCCGACGGTACAGAAGCCGCAATGGAAGGCTATATAGGACTCTACGAACCTGCACTCAGCAACTCGGAATACGGTCTGAAAGACGCGGCCTACTATCCGATGCAAGAGATGGAAATGAACTTCTCAAGAACACGAAATACCAACATTCGTACATACGCCAACGCCACTGCAACCATCCTTCCTGGCTGGACAGCAAGTGCTTATTTCCAATACGAAGATGTGTATCAAAAGACAAATAGTCTGACCGAAGCCAACTCCTACGACATGCGCTATCTCTACGACATATATACTCAACTGACAACAACAATGGTTGAGGACTATGACTACGAGACAGACGAAATCATCACCGTGCCACAGGAGACCATCGTGCATAACATCCCCGACGGAGGAATGTTGAAAACCGTAACCAGCGAAGGCGCATACTACACTTTCCGCGCTCAGACAGCTTATCAGAAGACATTTGCAAAGTTGCACGACATCGACTTGTTGGCAGGTTTCGAGTTCCGTGAGTCGCATCTCAAGACAGCGGCAAATGTGCTGATGGGTTACGACGAACAGACGCAAACCAATCGCAATGCCCTTGTCAACTTCGGAAATCTGACCAACCAAAGCGGCCAGGCGTCGGTGCTTGGTGCCAACTACACCATGTATGGCGCACCAGATGCCGATAGCTTTGCCACCACCGACGTACTGCATCGCTTCTATTCGGTCTATTTCACTGGCAATTACACTTACGACCATCGCTATTCGCTCTCTGCCTCTTATCGTGTTGACAAGACCGACCTGTTCGGCGCCGACCCAAAGTTTCGCGGCCGTCCGTTATGGTCAGTGGGTGCAAGTTGGAATATGCAGAACGAGCAGTTCATGAAGCCTTACACATGGATTGACGTGCTAAAGCTGCGCGCAAGCTATGGTCTGACGGGTAACATCGACTCGTCGGTGAGCTCGTATCTCACGGCATCGCTCGGAAACGAATACATCTACGGCAATCTGGGGGCATCGCTTAATACTCCGCCTAATGACCAGCTACGATGGGAGAAAACTGCATCACTAAACTTGGGACTGGACTTCTCGGTGCTTGGCAACCGACTGAGCGGTTCGCTCGACTACTATCATAAGAAGGGAACCGACCTCTTGACAGTTACCGACCTTGACCCAACAACGGGTTGGACTAAGCTGACCATCAACAACGGCGAGATGACAAACAACGGACTGGAGCTTCAACTGAACGGCAGGATTGTAGAGGCAAAGACGCGCAACCAACTTGGCGTGAACGCATCGTGGAATCTGGCATACAACCGGAACAAGGTGTCAAAGGTTTACCACACTGCCGCAACGGGCTACGAATATCTGAACATTTACACTCTGCACGAAGACTATCCCGTGCACTCATTGTTCTCATACGACTTTGCAGGTCTTGCGTCGGACAAGGAGTCGAATATGCAGTATGTTTGTTGGCGCGACCATAACGGCGAAGTGCATCAGTCGGAAATTTATAGCGACGATTTCAGCATCGACGACGCCATCTATAGTGGCTCGCTCGATCCTAAATTCACGTCCAGCTTCACGCCTGAGCTGACATACGCAGGCTTCTCGCTCTCGGCAATGTTCAGCTTCTACGGCGGACACGTGATGCGCGCCAATGTTGACCAGTGGACTACTACGGGCAGCCTGTATGGCTACGACGGCGGAGCTATTCCTGCCAGCGCGCTCGACTATTGGACTTCGGGCGACGACACTCAGTATATCGCCAACGGCTATCGTGGCAGCTCAAACGTGGTGGGCAAATATGATGTGAGGTATATGAACACCAACGTTGTGCCAGCCGACTATCTGAAACTGCGCAATCTGGTGATTGGTTACAACTTCGACAAGAACATCTGTCGCCGACTGGGTATGAACAGCATTCGCCTGCGTCTGCAAATGAACAATCTTTGCACGTGGGTGCGTAACAAATACGGTATAGACCCGGAGGCTAATCACCCAATCTATGGCACTCCGCAGGACAAGACTCCGCGCAGCTACACAATGAGTCTGAGCCTGAACTTCTAATAAAAAAAACTAACAATAAAACCTACCCCTAGCCCCTCCACAAGGGAGGGGGACACAAACTAACCATGAGCCAGTCGGTTCTCCCTTCCCTTGGGGAAGGGCTGGGGTTAGGTTCTTAAAATTTAATATATTAAGCAATATGAAGAAACATATATATTCAATAGTGCTCTATGCAGCAGTTGCCATATCAGGACTGACATTTTTGTCGTGCGACGACCAGTTGGATATTGTGCCAAAGGGCATGTCAACGCTCGAAACGGTTGACGATCTCGAAGCGCTGTTCAATCAGGAATACATGCTTGGCTCACTGAGCTACAACGACTTGGGGCGCATCTGCAACGAATGTATAGGCATGGCATCGTCGGTACCGGAAATAATCTCACAGTCGAACACGGTCGGTTACGCCAACCTCACTTACGATGCAAGCGTTGATCGCGCCACGCTCACTACCGAAGATGCACGATATAACAGCGCCTATAAGTACATTAATTATATGAACACCATAATCTCGAAAATGGATGATGCCACAGGTGACGAATCGAAGAAGGCACGGCTGGTGGCAGAAGCGCGCATCATGAGAGCTTACATGCATTGGATGATGGTGGTTATACATGCACAACAGTACGATGAACAGACGGCTGACAAACTGGGCGGTGTGCCATACGTTGACAATACCAACGCTTCGGAGCAGAAACAGAAACTCTCTCTAGCTGAGACTTACGAACGAATACTTGACGATTGCTCCGACGACGTGATTGCACAACTGCAGGAGCACACGTCAAATGTTGAGCGTGTTGACAAGTGTTTCGCTTATGCCGTGAGAGCAAAGGTGCTCATGCAGATGAAGCGCTATGCCGAAGCGCTGACATACGCTCAGGCTTCGTTGAAGATTAACAACTCTATCGAAGACCGTTCAACGATAAAGGAGACTTACACTTGGAGCGTTCTTCAGGACAATCCGCAGAATCTGCTTTACATTGGCGGCGGTGGCATCCGCGCATGCCCAACAATGGAGATCATCTCGGCAGAGACTTACGCACTGTTTGAAGAGGGCGACTACATCATCAGCTACGATCTGATGGGCGGATGGAACTTGATGTATGGCGAGATGTATTCGGGAGTGAGCAACACTCCGATGTATTTCGGATGGAACGTGATATGCAATCAGTATGGCATCACTTCCGACCGCATGTACTACACTGCTGCCGAATGTCTCATTCGCACAGGCAAGACGAAGGAAGGCCTGCAACTTGTTGACCGCGTCAGGGCGAAACGAGTGGAGAACTACGAGCCTTTCGCTGCCGACGGACTGTCGGAACAGGAGGCAATGGCGCTGCTGCAACGGGCAAAATGGATTGAGTGCATCGGTAGCTACGAAAATTTCTTCGACTGCAAGCGATGGAATTCGGAAGTCAACTATCGGCGCACTATCACGCGTAATCTGGGCGATTACGGCACATTCAGCATCGCTCCCGACTCACCAATCTGGACTTTGCCATTCCCGGCAAACGCTGTTCGGTATAATTCAAGTCTCACTCAAAACTATTAAATATTATGAAATACACACATTTATATGTCATTGCTTTGGCGGCGCTATTCGTGTCGGTGCCAGCTAAGGCACAACAACTGAAACTGACCGTAAAGGATAAACAACTGCAGGAGCAAACCATGATGGTCAGCAGCGGCAACTTTCAGAAACCGACATTCGACGAAAAAGGCACTTGCACTTTTTCAAAGGCCGACATAACTGAGCCCGTGGATGCAACCATCATGATCAACGGCTACATGTTTCCGGTGCTACTCGAACAGGGAAAGACTGCAATGGTCAGCGTGAAAGGCACAGCCGATAATCTCACGCCTGAATATAAAGGTGACAATGCCGACTGTTCCCGATTCCTGTACGAATATTTGTGGTTCAGTCCGAAGATATTCAACAACACGTTTGAGGACATCGACGACGACGAACTGCGGCAGGAAGCGGAGAAAAGAGAACGCGAACCGATTGACTTCGATAAGGAAACGGCCGACAACCAAAGCCAATATCAGAAGACAATGCGGGCGGCAAAGGCAGTGAAAAATGCTGAAAGAAGCGCCCAATACCAGAAGCTGACGGAGCTGAAATATCTCAGAAACCGTATCGACCTGAGAGCTGAACGACTGAAGAGCGAAGGCAAAGACCCGAAGCAGGATGCCGAATACATGAGCCTTATCAAGCAAATCGATGCTAACGACATTATCGGAAACGACATGATTCTGCATCTTCCGCAAACGCTGGTTGAGACTAACCTCTCCACAAGCTTTGCCGATCGCGACCTAACAGCCTATGGCATCGACTATATCCAGACCGTCAGCCGATTGATAAGTAATCCGGAAATAAAGAATCCGATGCTTGCCAGCATGACTGGTACACTGGCAGGAATTGACGATCCAAGCAAGCAGTTCGACTTCGATAGCTATTGGAAGTGTCTGAAAGAAAATGCCGATACAAGTTTGATCAGCCGATTGCAATACATTGCCGACTCGAAGAACGCTACAAAGCAAGGCGCAAAGTGCCCCGACGTGACGTTCTCTAGTCCCGACGGAAAGCAACATCGTCTGTCGGAATACTTCGGGCGAGTGCTCTACATCGACATTTGGGCTACCTGGTGTGCTCCTTGCTGTGCCCAGATACCATACATCGAAAAGCATGTGGAGCACTATAAGGACGATCCGCGCATACAATTCATCAGCATTAGCTGCGATCAGAACCTCGAGGCATGGCGCAAAAAGCTCGACAAAGACCGTCCGCAGTGGCCGCAATTTGTGTGTAGCAACGACGAATATCGAACTCTCGCCAAACAATGGGGCATAACCGGTATTCCGAGATTTATCATTATCAATGCCGACGGAACAATTAACAACGCCAATGCCTTTCGGCCGAGCGAAGAAACATTCCGAGAGAAAATTGATGAAATAATAAAATAAGTTCTACCATTTTGTAACGCAAAGATGTCTTGCAATCCTCGCAAAGGCGTCTTTGCTTTTTTCATAGTTCCTTTACTTTTTTCATAGTTCCTTTGCAAAAAAGGTTCAAATTCGTTGCGGCATTTAAGTTTAAAAGTAGCGCTTTTTTAGTTACTTTGTAGCGCCATTTTAGCTCCTTTGTAGTGGCGTTTCAGGTCGTTAGCAGCGGCGTTTTACAACCTTAGTAGCGGCATCTTAGAACCTCAAACGCCGCTGTTACCATGATCAAACGCCATGATGAGCATGATAAGGCGCCATGATGAGCATACTCTTACGCCATTTTGAGCTCATTCATACATCATTTTGAGATCGTTCATACATCATTTTGGGCTCGTCAAAAACGATGTATGAACAACCTCAAACAATATGTATGAACAACCTAAGATAATATGTATGAACGACCTCAAAACGATGTGTTTCCAAATCAATGTTATTTTCATTAACTGGCGCTACAGACGAAGTTAAGAAACGCTATGAGCGGTTTCGCTTTTCTTTTATGAGTTTTTATATTTGTGTTTTGTATGATTTAAAAAACAATAAAAAAGGGTTGGGAAGTGGGGTTGAACGCGAAAAACTGCTTATCTTCGCGACGTGAAAGTATAGGATTGGGATTAATGTGTTGTTGGTCTCTGCTTTTCGAAATGAATAGGATGAAGGTTTACATATTGTTGGTGTTGTCTCTGCTTTTCTGTCTGTCGGCGAAGAGTCAGAGTGGTAAGGATGCGGCATTGCGTCCCGAGGATCGTGCTGTGGATATGGATAATCCGACGTTTGTTCCGATGGTTAAGGTTGGAAAGGTTAAGGTTGGCGGCGACAGCATTCAGTATGTTGAGTTCAACAATGTGTATGTTTATCCTGATCTGACGTTTAAGAACGAGAAGCAGAAACGTGCTTTCACGCGTCTTGTGTATAATGTGAAGAAGGTGCTTCCGATAGCTAAGGAGATAAATGCTATTATCCTTGAGACGGGTGAGTATCTTGAAACGTTGCCCAATAAGCAGGCGAAGGACGAGCATATGCGACATGTGGAGAAAAGTATCAAGGAGGAATATACGCCGCGAATGAAAAAGCTGTCGTACACGCAGGGTAAACTGCTGATAAAACTGGTGTATCGTGAGTGTAACTCGTCGAGTTATGAACTCATTCAGGCGTTTCTTGGTCCTGTGAAGGCTGGGTTCTATCAGGCCTTTGCATGGGTGTTCGGGGCGTCGCTGAAAAAAGAATATGATGCGGACGGAATAGACAGACTCACAGAACGCGTGGTGCAAATGGTGGAAGCGGGACAGCTGTGAGAATGACGAATGTTGAATGTTGAATTACGAGTTGTTCTCGCTTCGCTGCGATGAAGAATTATTTGAATTACG
>Ga0065709_1029580_pt1 | contig 16282 bp, 11 predicted proteins | sample Hoacrofraction14_2_FD_59096 | JGI IMG/M metagenome (GOLD analysis project Ga0065709, IMG submission 59096) | Hoatzin crop microbial communities from Cojedes, Venezuela, sample from fiber fraction 14 v1 | ecosystem: Host-associated > Birds > Digestive system > Esophagus > Crop | place: Venezuela...
TTTCTGGAAGCTGCCCAGCTCAATGACCAGAGCGAATTCTTCTTCAGGGTTGCGCTGGGGCTCATCGGGCCTGAATTCTTCAAGGGAGTTGTGGTTAACTCCCAGTACGAAGGTTCGCATGGCCGTTATGTGCTGGCCCGCTGCTGCATGCCGATTCCAGGCGACCCCGTGATTGGCTTCAAGCAGAATGACGGCACGGTGATTGTGCACAAAAAGACCTGTCCGGAGGCGGAGAGACTGGCCAGCAAGCACGGTGACAGGGTGGTTGTACCCGAATTCTTCTCTGCCGAGAAGGAATTCCCCGTAAGGGTCTCCATCACAGGAATCGACCGCGTGGGAATGCTTAGCGATATCACCCAGTTTATCTCCCTGACTCTGGGTATCAACATGTCGGAAATCCATCTGGGCGCAAAGGAAGGCCTTGTAGAGGGCTATATCGTGCTTCAGGTGCGCAGCCGCAAGAATCTGGAGGCAATGCTTATGGGCCTCCGCAAACTCAAGGGAATCCAGGATGTAGTAAGAACAGATATTATATAATGAAGAGATTTATACCCATCATAATTGCAGCGGTAGTGCTTGCCCCGATGTTCTTTACCAGCTCGTGCGCAAACACCACCAAGGCGCCTTCGGGAGGTCCCAAGGACACCATTCCTCCCGTAATCCGCAACATCCGTCCGCTGCCGGGAGCAACCAACTTCCCCACCTCGGGAGGCAAGATTGCCTTTACCTTCGATGAGTACACCACCATCAAGAACCTCCAGAGCATCTACCTGTCGCCACCCCAGAAGAAGGCCCCCAAGGCCAAAATCAAGGGTAAGGACTTGGTAGTCTACTTTGAGGAAGACCTTGAGCCCAACACCACCTACACCCTGAATCTCAATGACGCCATTGCAGATAATAACGAGGGCAATATCTTTCCCGGCTTTACCTATGTATTCAGCACGGGCGACAAGATTGACAACATGTTCATGACCGGCGTGGTGCTGGACTGCAACACCCTTGAGCCCGTAAAAGGCGCTACAGCAATGCTTTACAAGGATAGCGCAGACTCTGCCATCTTCAAGAGCCGCCCTTACGCTGCTGCCAAGACCGACGACTGGGGCTTCTTCGTAATCCCCTACATCCAGGATACGCTGTACAGGCTCTACGCCATCAAGGACGCCAGCAACAACAATATCTATGACCCCGACGAGGACCTGGTTGCCTTCATCGACTCCACCATCCGCCCCAAGTACGAGGTGGGAGACTCCATCCCCGAGTTGCTGAAATACGACATGACAGATACCCTGGGCTGCGAGGCACGCCGCGTCGAGCACGAACTTAAACTCTTCAGGGAGAAGCCGTCGAAGCAGTTCCTGAAGAACAAGGAACGCCCCGGACTGCGTTCAGCGTATGTTACCTTCCAGGCTCCCAACGCTTGGGTTGACTCAGTTTGGATTGGCGGCTACAGACCCAACCAGGTGATTACCCAGTTCAACATTCTTCAGGACAGTCTGGAAATCTGGCTCAACGATAGACGCAGCGCTCCCGACACCATGCACCTCTTTGTGAACTACCGCAAAACCGACTCTACAGGCCTGCTGGTGCCCGATGTTGAGCATCTGAAACTTACCGTAGACTCCCAACTCAAGAAGAAATACTCCCGCGCCAACCGCCGCAACCTCAAGCACGAGGACACCATCTGCGTGTATAAACTCAGTGCAGATGGGGCTACGGTCGAGCAGAACGGCTTTGAACTGATATTCGACAACCCCATCATCTACGAGGGCTTTGACTCGCTGAAGTTCCGCTATCTGAACCCCAAGCAGAAGGAATTCACCGCCAAGGTGAGCGTGGAGCAGGACAGCCTGAACCTTCGCCGTTACATCATCCGCCCCGATGTCAAGTACCAGACCGGCTACGAGTACTTCCTCAAGGTACCTTACCGCTCCTTCCGCGACATCAACGGCTATTACTGCGACAGTACCGAAGTCAAGGTAAGCCTGCCTACCGATGAGACTTTGAGCACTCTCCAGACCGTTATGCGCCAGGTTAAGCGCAAATACATAGTCGATTTGCTGGACGAGAAGCGCGACAAGGTGCTCCGTTCCTACATAATCGACAAGGACCAAACCCTGACCTTCCCATACCTCAAGGAGGGCCGCTACTGCCTCCGCGTGACCGAGGACATCAACCGCAACTCCATCGTGGATACGGGCAATCTGCTTGAACACCGCCAGCCCGAGCGCGTAGTTTATGTTGAGTTCAAGGGCGGGGCCAAGTTCATCAATATTCCGCCATCCAGCGAGGTGAGCCAGGAAATTTACTTTAACTCCATTTTTGACGAATGATGCGAAGACTCTTAAGCAGCATATTTCTTGCCTTGGTGATCTCCTGCCCCGCCGCCCTTTGCCAGGACGCCGGGATTGGGGGCTTTGAAGGGCTTTCGATAGACACCGTAACCACTGCCAAGAAGAAGTTCGAAATCAACAACTACTCCTCTGTATCGGTGAATTTCGGTACCACCTTCTCCAGGATGATGTTCAACCCGAGTTACAGCCAGACTTGGCTGCACAACCCCTTCTATGCGTCTGTGATGTTCACCAAGCATTTGAAGATGTTTGACTTCATCCCCTATTTCGGCTTCCAGATTGGCTTCGCCTACGGCCATGAGGGCTACAAGTTCAAGGAGAACAAGGAAACCGGCTACATCCATAACATCGAAGGTGCCCAGGAAGCCCGCTTTAATGTGGTGGAGATGCCTGTAATGACCTACTTCCATGTGGACTTTTCCCACTTCAAGATAGAGGCATCTGCAGGCCCTTATGTGGGTTACAGATGGTCCATTGAGCGTAAGGGTGACGATGTGCCCGATTCGCTAAGGCTGAACTTTACCGACTACGACCGCAAATGGGAGTTCGGTATCGAAGGTGGCGCAGGCTTTGCCATCATGATGGACCCCTTCGAGTTCCATGTAAACGCCCTGGTGCGCTACTCGATGTCCACCATTTTTGCACCAGACTCGTCTCCAAGCCAGTATAACCAGTACTATTACCGCTTCGCCTACCCGTTTGATGTAAACATCACCGCAGGCGTTGCCTACCAGATTACCCGCCGTACAGGCCGTACCAAGAAGGCTCTCCGCCAGGAGGCCAAGGAAATTGTCCTAAAAGAAATAGCAGATGAACACTCTTCAGGTAAAAATAGGAAATAGCCTTTACATTGGATCTGACCACCCCATCGTGGTGCAGACCATGTGCAATACCCATACAAACGATGTCGAAGGCACCGTGGCCCAGTGCCGCAGGATGGTTGACGCAGGAGCCCAACTGATACGCATCACCGTGCCTGGCATGCAGGATGTAGATAATATCCGTCAAATCCGCGATAGACTGCGCTCTGAGGGCATTACTACCCCGCTTGTAGCCGATATCCACTTCTCGTCCGAGACCGCGATAGCAGTGGCAAAGGTTGTGGAGAAAGTTCGTATTAACCCTGGTAACTTCCATCCTGACCACGAGATGGCACGCAAACAGTTTGCGCGCTTCCTTGATGTCTGCAAGGAGAATGGAACCGCAATTCGCGTGGGTGTTAATCACGGTTCGCTTGGCAAGTACATTACCGAACTCTATGGCAATACTCCCCTTGCAATGGCTAAAGCGGCCATGGAGTGGCTACAGATGTGCATTGATGCCGACTTCTTTAATGTAGTGGTATCACTTAAGTCCAGCAACACAGTCGTGATGGTACAGGCCTATCGCGAACTCGTGAAGATGATGCAGGACGAAGGACATGTATTCCCTCTTCACCTTGGTGTAACCGAGGCAGGTGGTGGAGATAGTGGCCGTATTAAGTCCTGCGTAGGCATCGCTACCCTGCTCCGCGAAGGCATTGGCAATACCATCCGCGTATCCCTTACCGAAGACCCTGTAAACGAGATTCCCGTGGCAAAATATCTTGCCGACAAGTTTGCGGAGCCAGTTAAGCCGGCCGTGGAAATAAAGGATAGAGTGGCGTATGTCCATTATGATTCTACCGATAGAACCAGGATTATGCTGGATGCCGCATCTGAATTAGGCCCCATGCTTCTGGACCGCGAGGTGGACGATATCCACATCGATTGCGGGAACGAGGAATATTCCAATTATCTGGAAGACGAGATTATGCAGGCATCACGCCGCCGTTTCTACAAGCCCGAGTACATCGCTTGCCCTGGCTGTGGCCGTACCATGTACGACCTCCAGAAGGCCTACGAGCAGGTGCAGCAGAAGACTTCGCACCTCAAGGGCATGGTGATAGCCGTGATGGGCTGCATCGTGAATGGCCCTGGTGAGATGGCCGATGCCGACTGGGGCTATGTTGGCGAAGGTGGCGGAAGGGTCACCATATACAAGAAGAACGTGCCCGTATTAAGGCACGTTCCTGAGGCTGAGGCTCCTGATAAATTACTGGAAATTATCCAAGCAGAGCTATAACGGTCTCGGCCGCAACTGCGGTCTCCCCTTTCTTGATTTTGATTTCGGCGTCCATTGGCAGGTAAATGTCCATTCGGGAGCCGAATTTTATTATGCCGCACTGCTCTCCCGATCTTACCTGGTCGCCCAGGTTGGAGTAGTTCACGATGCGGCGGGCAAACACCCCTGCGTGCTGCTTGAACACCACTTCCTTGCCTGATGCGGTGCGGATGCATGCGCTGGCGTGCTCGTTCTCCTCTGAAGCCTTGGGCTTAAATGCCAGGAAATGCTTGCCGGGGTGGTACTCGTAATAGGTAATCTCCCCCGTTACAGGCCAGAAGTTCACATGAACATCGAAGAAGTCCATATACACGCACACCCTCTTGCATTCGCGCTTGAGGAATTCATCTTCAACTGCAGTATCCACAATCACTACCTTGCCATCTGCGGCAGATGTGACGATGGTATCTGACCCTGCAGGAGTGCGGTCTGGAACCCTGAAGAAGTAGAGCTGCCAGAGGCAGATAAGGAACATTGCAAGCGCAATGAGGACCTTAATCCACAGTGGATTAATTAGTTTCCATGTGGTATATATCACAACTGCGGCAAAGAAGAATACCACAGCGAGGGTTCCGTAAGAGTTTCTATCGATTTTCATAGGCTTAGAGTTGACTAACTAGTGAAAGGTAAATTGCGCCGAGGGGCATGGCGAGGAAGGTGCTGTCGAAGCGGTCCAGCATGCCGCCGTGACCAGGGATGATGGTCCCCGAATCCTTGATTCCGAAATGGCGCTTCCAAAGGGACTCGAAGAGGTCGCCGAAAACGCCACCCACATGAATGATGATGGCCAGCACAATGCAGTGAACGAAGGGAATATTCATCAGCGTCGTGAGGTTCAGAACCACAGCGGCGATGATACATGCCACCATTCCACCCCAGAATCCTGCCCATGTCTTCTTGGGAGAGATGTCGGGGCAGAGTTTCTTGTGCTCACCCTTGCCGGAGAGAAAGGAACCAACGCAGTAGGCTCCCACATCCGAGCACCAAATCAGGATGAAGAAGACGAGTAGCCAGCGGCCACTGAATTCTCCTTCCTTGAAGGCGATGAAGTTCGAAAGGGTAAGAGGTGCTGCAATGTACAGCAGGCCTGTCATGATATAGGCAAAGTCATCTACATGAACCTTGTCGTCCGAGAGCACTGCGCTAATCATAATTGCCGCTACAGGGGTGATGGAGAGCGCAATGTACTTGTTTTCGAGGTTAAGGGTATAGTGGGCAAAGAGCAGCAGGAAAAGCACGACTCCCGTAACTATTGCCGTGTAGCGGGCCACGGGATGGCGCCTGCCCATTGACATCCGGTAGAACTCGTACATGCAGCAGACCATGACGAATACAACCAGTACTGCAAAAAAGTACTGGTTAATAAGCAGGCCTGCGAGCATCAACAGTATGAAGCCCACACCGGAAATGCTCCTTGTCACTAGATTATTCATGGTCTTCCTTTACTGATACGGTTGTTTCTTCAGCCTTCTCGGCTTCCTGCTCGTCGGCGGGCTTTACCTTGGGGCCAAGGATGGCTTCGAGGTCGTCGGCGAAGATTACCTCCTTCTCGAGAAGCTGGTTGGCCACCTTTTCGAACTGATCGCGATGGGCCATAAGCAGGTCGATTGTCTTGGTATGTACCTCGTTTACAAGGGCCTTTACCTCATCGTCCATTAGTTCGGCAGTCTTCTCGCTATAGGGCTTGGTGATGTCGTAGCCGCGGGAGCCTGTGCTGTCGTAGAAGGAAATCTCGCCCACCTTCTCGCTCATACCATAGTATTGAACCATGCCGTAGGCCATCTTGGTGAGGCGCTCAAGGTCGTTAAGGGCTCCCGAAGCGGGCTCGCCGTTGATGATTTCCTCGGCTGCACGGCCACCCATCAGGGTGCACATCTCGTCAATCATATAGGACTTGGCCATAATCTTGCGCTCGGTAGGCAGGCTCCAGGTAAGGCCCAGCGCCTGGCCGCGAGGGATAAGGCTGACCTTGAATACTGGGTCGGCATACGGCAGGAGCCAGCCGACCACTGCGTGACCAGCCTCGTGATAGGCTGTGGTGCGCTTCTCGCTGGCGGTCATGATGGTGGAACTCTTGCGCTCCAGACCACCTACGATACGGTCAACAGCATCCATAAAGTCCTGTTTCTCAATGGCTTTCTTATTCTTGCGGGCAGCTGTAAGTGCTGCTTCGTTGCACACATTTGCGATATCTGCTCCAGAGAATCCAGGGGTATGCTTTGCCATGAATTCGAGGTCGAAGTCGCCTGCGAGTTTCAGTCCGCGGAGATGTACCTGGAAGATTTCCTCGCGCTCCTTAAGTTCGGGAAGTTCCACATTAATCTGGCGGTCGAAACGGCCGGCACGCATCAGGGCCTTGTCCAGAATGTCGGCACGGTTGGTAGCGGCAAGTACGATTACGCCGCTGTTGGTGCCAAAGCCGTCCATTTCGGTAAGCAGCTGGTTAAGGGTATTTTCACGCTCGTCGTTGGAGCTCCAGCCTACATTCTTGCCACGGGCACGACCAACGGCGTCAATCTCGTCAATAAATACGATGCAGGGAGCCTTTTCCTTGGCCTGCGAGAACAAATCGCGTACACGGCTGGCACCTACACCTACGAACATCTCCACGAAATCGGAACCGCTGATGGAGAAGAAAGGCACATTTGCCTCGCCTGCTACGGCCTTGGCAAGCAGGGTCTTACCTGTACCAGGAGGGCCTACAAGCAGGGCTCCCTTGGGGATTTTACCACCAAGCGAGGTGTATTTCTTAGGGTTCTTCAGGAAGTCTACAATCTCCATGACCTCTTCCTTGGCGCCATAAAGACCTGCAACATCCTTAAATGTTACCTTGACATCCTTCTTGTCTGCCAGCTTGCCTGTGGACTTGCCGACGCTGAAGATGCCGCCACCGCCGCCTTTGCCGCCATTCATTGTGCGGTTCATGCCACGGAACATCCAAACCCACATGAGGATGAGCAGCAGGGGCCAGATAATCCAGTCAAGGATATCCCAGAAGCCCTTTGTGCCATTCTCTACGATGAGTTTTACCTGCCCATCTTCGGGAAGGGTGCTGTTAAGTTCCTCGAATTCCTTTTCGGCTTCGAAGGCGGTTGTTACCAGGAAGGTAAAGTGCGGGGAATGGGTAGGCACCTGGGCCTGCGGGAACAGGTCGGCGTACTTTGAGAGCCTGTCGGGCTTCATTGTGACCGTACCCTTGAAGTCGTTGCGGATATAATGTACTTCCTTGACATCTCCGTCCTCGACCATCTGCTTAACCTGCGCCCACTCAATCTTTGCGGGTGCGGGACTGGTGTTGCTGAAAAGCATCCAGCCTATTCCGAAAATGAGAATCAGATAGAGCCAGGTTAGGTTGATTCTGAAGACGCGAGGCTCCTTTTTGTTAGGAGTGTTGTTCTTTTTATTCTTATTGTCTGCCATTTTTGATGGATAAGTTGTATTTTTGTGTGCTAAATTGCAATCTACAAATATACAAACAAAAATGAAACCAACCGCCATAGTTTGGCTCGAAACTGTCGATTCTACCAACAGTGAGCTCCGCAGAGGCCTAGAAAGCCTTGACAATTTGTCAATAGTTGCTGCCAGATTCCAGACCGCAGGCCGTGGACAGGGCAGTCACCGCTGGACTTCGGCCGCCGGGCAGAACCTCACTTTTTCGATTCTGCTAAAGCCTGGGACCGGGGGCTTGGATGCAATCAAGGCCAATGCAGGCATACTTTTAACGCAGATTGCAACGCTTAGCATGCGGGAACTCCTGCTTGCCGAAGGGTTGGACCCCGTAATCAAATGGCCCAACGATGTCTGGGTAGATGGACGCAAGGTCTGCGGCATGCTTATCGAGAACATAGTCGAAGGTGGCTACATCACCGCCAGCATCATCGGAATAGGCCTTAATCTTAACCAGAAGGAGTTCGACCCACTTCTCCCCAACCCCACATCTCTAAGCCTGCTTACGGGCAAGGAATACATCACGGACGAGGTTTTGGAAGAATACGCAAAAATTTTCTGCCGCTATGCTGAGTTGACCAACAGCGAAAGCGGCAGAGCAAGACTTCAGAGTGATTTCTCAGAATCTGTATTTGTGCTGGACGAAGAACGCCAGGCCTCTCTAAACAAGGCTATCGAGGATTACGAAGCGAGCAAATCAGAGTAGCGGGGTCGTCTGCGCGGAAAACTGCGCTGCCTGCCACCAGAATATTGGCTCCAGCCTCGTACAGAGCGGCTGCATTGCCTTCGTTGATGCCACCGTCCACCTCAATTGGCGAGTCCACTCCCCTTTCATTCATCTTGGCACGAAGGGCCGCGACGCGGTCCAGGGTCTCGTAGATGAACTTCTGCCCGCCAAAGCCGGCGAAAACCGACATTAGCAGGAAATAGTCTGCCTTGCCGATATAGGGGTAGAGTTTTTCGACGGGGATGTCGGGGTTGATTGCAACTCCTGCCTTCATCCCCTTCTCCTGGATTTTGCGGATGATGGATGTGGTCTTGCGCCCTGCTGCTTCCTGGTGGAAGGAAAACATCTTCACGCCAAGTGCTGCACATCTGTCCACCCAGTCTTCCGGCTTGACCACCATGAAGTGGGTGTCCATTGGGATGCTTGCAATCTTGCTTACGGCCTCGATTACGGGGAAACCGAAGGAGATATTTGGCACAAAACTGCCATCCATCACATCCAGGTGGATGATATCTGCATTGGCGTTAAGCATTGCGATATCGTCCCCCAGACGCGCAAAATTGGCGGCAAGTATGGATGGAGCTACAAGTTGCATACTACATCGTCAAGGAGTTCAACGAACTTGTCCATGGATGCGAGTTCCAATTTTTCACCGGGAGCGTGTACGCCGCGGAGTGTGGGCCCGAAGGAAATCATGTCCAAATCGGGGAACTTCTCCAGAAAGAGACCGCATTCCAGACCTGCGTGGATGGCAAGTACGAGGGGGTCCTGGTTGAAGAGACGCTTGTAGGACTCGACGCATTTGGCAAGAATCGGGGAATTCAGGTTGGGGTTCCAGCCAGGGTACTTGCTGAAGTTGTCGACCCTTGCTCCTGCTGCCTTGAAGTGGTTTGACACCTTGTCCACGATGGCGTCAAGTTCTGCCACAACGCTGCTGCGCTGGCTGGTGACTACGCGCACTTCGCCGGGCTTCTTCATTGAAACAGCAGCGAGGTTGGTGGAGGTCTGGACGAGATTTTCGATGTCGGGGCTCATCCTCTCAACGCCGTGAGGGCAGTCGGCTACCGCGGTGATAATCTTGGCTGCGGTATCGCTTGCGATTGCCTTCTCATTCTGGAAATTCTTGCTGGCCTTGAATTCAAGTGCGGGGTCGTCCTTGGCGTATTCCTCTGCTACGCCCTTGCCGTACTCAAGGAATCTTGCCTTGGTGGCGTCGGGGTCTGGCACGGCTATAATGGCCTCACAGTCGCGTGCAATGGCGTTTGACTTGCCGCCACCGCTAAGCAGGAAGAGCTGCAGCCCGTACGGGAGTTCGCTCTTGAGGAACTTTGCAAGAATCTGCACGGTGTTAGCGCGGTGCTTGTTGATATCGTCGCCGCTATGGCCGCCGATGCCGCCTGAGACCTTGAGCCCAAGGCAGCGCCATCCGTCCTTGCGGGGCTCTGTCTCATAATTAAAGTAGGCGTGGGAGTTCTCGCCACCTGCGCAGCCGATAAAGAGCTGGCCTTCATCTTCGGAGTCGAGGTTGATGAGAATCTTGCCTGTGAAGAAGCCGGGCTGCATGGCAAATGCTCCGTCCATGCCCGTTTCCTCGGAGATGGTGAAGATGCTCTCGACCTTGCCCATGGGCTTGTCGCTGGCCATGAGTGCCAGACATGCTGCCACGCCGATGCCATCGTCTGCACCCAGGGTGGTTTCCTTGGCAATCATCCAGCCGTCTTCAATCTCGTAGTGGATGGGGTCCTTGCGGAAGTCGTGGCGGCAGCCGGGAACCTTCTCGCATACCATGTCCTGATGGGCCTGAAGTACCACTGTGGGGGCATCTTCCTTGCCCTTGGATGCGGGACGGGTGATGCAGACATTGCCTGTTTCGTCGGTCTTATAGGGCAGGTTATGCTTTTCTGCCCACTTGCAGAGGTATTCTGTCATTGGCCCTTCGTGGCCTGACTCGCGGGGAATGGTTGTAATCTCCTTGAAGATTTCAAGAACTTGTTCGGATGTCATATTTTATAGTTTTAGCTTTTACTGGCGTGGAGCGAGCATACCCTCGATGTCGTTCACATACTTGCGGAAGATGCGATCGGTGGACATGAGGTCGGAAACCGTAGAGCACGCGTGCAGTACGGTAGCGTGGTCCTTGCCGCCGGTCTCGGTGCCGATTGCTGAAAGTGAGCAGTTGGCAATGAGCTTGCGGCAGAGGTACATGGAAATCTGGCGGGCCTGGACAATCTGGCGCTTGCGGGACTTGGATACGAGGGCGTCGTGGGTGATGTTGAAGTATTCGCACACCATGTTCTGCACCTTGTCGATGCTGACACTGTTCACCTCATCCCCTACTATGTTGCCGATTACCTGCTCGGCAAGCTGCACGGTCAAGTCCTGACGGGCCATCGTTGCCCTTGCAGTCAGGGAAATCAGGCTGCCTTCCAGTTCGCGGAAGTTGGTCTTGATGCGGGCTGCAAGGTATTCCAGTACATCGTCGCCAACCTGGACACCCTCGCGGTAGGCCCTGGCCTTAAGCATGGCCAGACGGGTCTCGTAATCGGGGTGCAGCAATTCTACCGAAAGTCCCCACTTGAAGCGGGACAGCAGCCTTGCCTCGAAGTTCTGCAACTCTACGGGCGCGCGGTCGGATGTAAGAATCAGCTGCTTGCCGTGCTGGTGCAGATGGTTGAAGACATTGAAGAAGGCGGTCTGGTTGCCGGGGCCTACGAGGTCCTGGATGTCGTCTACAATCAGCACATCTATCCTCATATAATATGCGAGGAAGTCGGTTAGCTTGTTGCGGACATTGACCGCGTCCATGTACTGGGTCTTGAACTCGCTTCCTGTTACATACAGCACTACCTTGTCCGGGAAGGCCTGCTTGATGCTAAGGCCTATTGCCTGGGCGATGTGGGTCTTTCCCAGTCCAGGGCCGCCAAAGATGAAGAGCGGGTTGAACGGGGTCTTGCCTGGGGCTGCTGCTATATTCTCCCCTGCGCTGAGCGCGAGACGGTTGCAGTCACCCTTTACGAGGTTGTCGAAGCTGTAGTCGGGATTGAGTCTGGGATTTACCTGAATCTTGGCAACGCCTGGATATACAAAGGGATTGGGGATGTCGCCGCTGGTCTTGATTGTGATTTCCTTGTTGGTGGGGGCTGCGCCCGAACCAAGCGGGAAGGTCATAGGCTTCTGGCCCTGTACGGGGCGAACCACATACACAAGACGAGCGTCCTTACCTATTACTCTATATAGGGTTGCCTTGATTACATCCAAGTAGGTCTCTTCCAGATATTCGCGGAAGAAGTCTGAAGGAACCTCAACCGTGAGTTGATTATTGACGAGAGAAACGGGCCTGATTCTGGTGAACCACGTCTTAAACGGTTGTGGCTCAATTACCCCGCTAATGATGCTGAGGCAATTGTTCCATACGTCGATATATCTCTCGTTATCGGTCATAATGCTTGGTGTGCAAAAGTGGTGAAAAAATAATCACAAAAAATTTTTAAAACTATTGCAGTTTAATTTTTTTTGGCGTATATAAAAGAAAGCATTCACCTTGTTATACTTAAATTTTACCCTATTGATTATCAATGATTTACAATGCGGTAAATGGCTTAAGTCATTGAAAGGTAGAATCTTCTTTATTTAGAATATTTCCAAATAACGCCCCTCGCAAAAAATGGCTGCACAGGTGCAGCCATTAAGTATATATCCTGCTTTTGCTTACAATTATTTAAATCTCGAAATGCCTTCGTCGGAAATCTTAACCATGAAGGAAGTGGGGTACTTTGCCTTTATCTTTTCGTTAAGGCTTCGGGCTATGCTTTCGTCATCACTTACACCTATAATATACTTATTAAGAGATCCGATATTTACCACCGTGGGATGGTAGCCCATGAACATTGAGTCCGAAGGGTCGATGTCTCGGCTGCTGGCAATTATCTGGGTGCCGTAAAGGGTCTGGCCTACGCTGACATTCTCGCTGGTCTCGATTTTAGGTGCTGGTGCGGGGTTGGTCGTCTTGGAGGCCTGGTCCTTGGCCTTGTCCTGCTTTACGCTGACGCTGCTGTCGTACAAGTCCTTGTAGTCCTTGAAGGCGGCAAAGAGTCTTCCTGCAAGTCTCTCGCGGTTGCTCTCGTCGCGCAGTGCTGCGAGGTCGGTGCCGTTGGAGATGAAGCCAAGTTCCACCAGAACTGCGGGCATGGCCGTCTTCCAGAGGACATAGAAAGGATTCTGCCAGATTCCCCTATCTGCCTTGATGGGACCTCCCTTTAGTTTTTCGGATACGATTGACGCGAAGAGCATGCTCTGCTCCAGGTAGGAATTCTGCATCAGGTGCATGAAGATGAAGTCCTCGGAGTCCGACTGGTTGAAGTCCTTGTACTTGGTTTCGTAGTTGTCTTCCAGTAGGATTACCGCATTTTCCCGCTTCACCACATCCATGTTGTAGGCAAAGAGGTCGCGGTTCTTGTCGCTGGACTGGCCCAGGATGTGCACCGAGTAGCCGTTTGCCGAGGTCGTGGTTGCGGCATTGATGTGGATTGAGATGAAGAGGTTCGCACTTGCGTTGTTGGCAATTGCGGCCCTCTGGCGGAGTTCGATGAACTCGTCAGTGGATCGGGTCATCACAACCTTCACATCGGGATAGGAATCTTTTATGTACTTGGCAAACTTTTTGGAGATGTCAAGAGTCAGGTTTTTCTCGTAGGTTTTCTGGTCCTTACTGATACAGCCGGCATCCTTTCCGCCGTGTCCAGGATCGATTACTACGGTATTAAGACGCAAGTCGCCTGCCTGAAGGTTTAGGGCCATCAGGAGCAAAGAAGCCATTATGCAAATTGCGTGTTTCAGAAATATTAAGTATTTTTGCACCTTGCAAATTTAGAAAAAATTGCAATTGATTACAAATTAGTAAGGCAATTGATTAAAATAAAGGGTAATATTCGCTTCATTTTGGCGGCAGTCATGCTGCTCTGCTTTGCCGTTCCCAATGCCGATGCACAGCGTCGCAGGGGGCGTGACAACGACTTTTCGGGCCAGATTGCAGTCAAAAAGACGCGCGAACTTGACTCTTTGGAACTTGCACGCAGGGATTCTCTGCGCATAGTCGATTCCCTATACAGGGCCGATTCTACGGCTCTTATGGGCGAGAGTTCCCTCAATGCCCCTGCCTTCTCCGCCGCCCGTGACTCCATAGTGGAGGTATTTTCCGAGGGCCACAGGAAGATTTTCTACTACGGTGATGTTTCCGTGACCTATCAGGACATGAAGTTGACCGCGGAGCGAATGGAGTACGACATGAACACGGGAACGGTTTACGCCTACGGTGTGTACGATTCCCTTTCCGGCGAGTGGATTGGCCGTCCTGTGATGAGCCAGGGCAACAAGACCTATAACATGGAGGAACTCCATTACAACTTCGATAGCCGCAAGGCCAAGATTACCAACATGGTCACAAACGAGGATGACGGCATCCTCCGCGGCCGTAACATCAAGATGATGCCGGACAACTCGATCAACATCCTGCACGGTAAGTACACCGTCTGTGACGAGGATGACCCGCACTATTATCTTCAGTTATGGGCTGCCAAGGTGGTCACAAAGCCTTCGCAGAAGATTGTATTCGGCCCTGCAAACCTCGTTGTAGAGGGCGTCAAACTCCCTATCGGTATCCCCTACGGTTTCGTTCCTAAGCGTCCACAGAGGGCCACAGGTCTGCTGATGCCGTCCTTCGGCGAGGAGACCGCCCGTGGTTTCTACATGAAGGACTTGGGCATGTACTTCGTCTTTGGCGACTACTTTGACCTGTCGGTTACAGGAGACTACTTTACCCTTGGTTCCTGGGCCCTCGATGTCAATGCCCGCTATAAGGTGAACTACAAGATGAACGGCAACTTCTCCCTCACCTATTCCGACGACCGCACGGGAGAAAAAGGCAGCGCAGACTTTACCCAGAGCACCAACTTCGGTGTCAAGTGGGGCCACTCGCAGGACTCCAAGGCCCATCCAGGTACCACCTTTAGCGCATCCGTGAACTTCTCAAGCCCTGGCAACAACAAGTACAACTCGCGGTCCGTTACCGAGGCCCTTCAGAACCAGGCTTCATCTTCGATTTCCTGGTCCCGCAGCTTTGGCGGCAAGGCTTCCCTCTCCATCAATGCCCTGCATTCCCAGAACTCGCGCGACTCTTCATACACCTTCACCCTGCCTAACATCAGCTTCTCCGTAAGCACCTTCTACCCCTTCAAGCAGAAGAACCGCGTAGGCAAGGAGCGTTTCTACGAGAAGATTTCCTTCGGCTACAGCACCGCTCTGCAGAACAAGATCAACTTCAAGTCTTCCCAGTTCATGGAAGATGGCTTCTTCGACCTCTTCAAGAACGGTATGACCCATAACTTTAACATCGGCCTCCCGAACTTCACCCTGTTCAAGTACCTCAACTTCACCCCTTCGGTAAGCTACGGCCAGAACTGGTTCTTCCGCAAGACCGACTACCACTATGACTCCGAGACAGGGTCGCTGGTGGCAGATGATAGCGGCGCTTTGAAGCACTTCGGTATCACCCAGACCTACTCCGGCGGTATCTCCATGAGCACCCGACTCTACGGTATGTTCAACTTCGGCAACTACCACAAGATTCAGGCTATCCGCCATGTGGTCTCCCCTTCCGTATCCTTCTCAATCAGTCCTGAGAAGGGCACCTACGCCAACGGTTATCGTACCTATACTTATACAGATACCACAGGTACTACCCAGTCGTACGACTACAACATCTACACCGGCCAGCTCTATTCCGCACCTGGAAAGGGCCGCAGCGCTACCATGTCCTGGTCCATCGGCAACAACCTCGAGGCCAAGGTCCGTGACTTTGCAGATACCACCGGCAAGGGTTCCAAGAAGGTTAAGCTTATCGACCAGCTGAGCGTCCGTGGTGGCTACAACTTCCTCGCCGACTCCTTGAAGATGAGTACCGTTAGCATGAGCATGAGCACCTCGCTCTTTAACAAGGTCAGCATCAGCGCCAGTGCAGGCTTCGACCCTTACGCAGTCAACTATCGCGGTTCCAAGTACAACCGCTACGCCTTCCAGGAAGGCCAGGGCCTGCTGCGCTTCACCAACGCTTCCTGCTCAATGTCCTACTCCATTTCGGGTAAGGGTACGATGAACGGTAACGATGGATCCGGCGAAGGTGGCGGCACCGAAGGCGCTGCAAGCTATTACCAGAGAATCTACTACCATCCGTATACAGGCGAGTACATTCCCGGTGGCTGGCTCTACTACACCAACCCCAATGTGCCTTGGTCGATTAACCTCAGTTACTCTTTCAGTTGCAGCCGCGCATACAGTTACAACACCACGACCCAGGTTCTGAACAAGTCTCTGCGCAAGACCCAGACCCTTAGCATGTCGGGTAATGTCAAGCTCACTCCCAGGATGTCCATCAACGCCACATCCGGTTTCGACCTCGAGGCCATGAAGCTGACCACCACCCAGATCAGCGCCACCTACGACCTGCACTGCTTCAACATCAGCGTCTCCTGGGTTCCTACAGGCACATGGAAGTCCTACAACTTCCTCATTCGCGCCAACGCATCCGCCCTCGCCGACCTCCTCCGCTTCAAGAAGTCCA
>Ga0065709_1006130_pt1 | contig 16273 bp, 10 predicted proteins | sample Hoacrofraction14_2_FD_59096 | JGI IMG/M metagenome (GOLD analysis project Ga0065709, IMG submission 59096) | Hoatzin crop microbial communities from Cojedes, Venezuela, sample from fiber fraction 14 v1 | ecosystem: Host-associated > Birds > Digestive system > Esophagus > Crop | place: Venezuela...
CCTGCGACCCCGAGTACTACAAGTGGGGCCAGTGGATGTTCATCAAGATGTGGGAGAAGGGCCTGGCCTACCGCGACACCTCGCCGGTCAACTGGTGCCCCAGCTGCAACACGGTCCTCGCCAACGAGCAGGTCGTGGACGGCAAGTGCTGGAGGTGCGGCTCCGTCCCCGAGAAGCGCGAGCTCTCCCAGTGGTACCTCAAGATCACCGACTACGCACAGGAGCTCCTGGACGACCTCGACCAGCTCACCGGGTGGCCCGAGAACGTCAAGGCCCAGCAGCGCAACTGGATCGGTCGCTCTGAGGGCGCCGAGATTACCTTCACGCTGGCCGACCTCGACGGCGTGACGCCCACCGACCGCCAGATCACCGTCTTCACCACGCGCCCCGACACGCTCTATGGCGTGAGCTTCTTCCTCCTGCCGCCCGAGAGCCCGCTCGCCGCGGAGCTCGTCGCCGGCACCGAGTACGAGGCGGCCTTCAAGGAGCTCAAGGCCTCCGTTGAGCAGGTCTCGTCCGTCGACCGCCAGGGCTCCGAGCGCGAGAAGCACGGCGTCTTCACCGGCCGCTACGTCATCAACCCGCTCACCGGCACCACGGCCCCCATCTGGGTCGCCGACTACATCCTCATGGACTACGGCACGGGCGCCGTCATGGGCGTTCCCTCAGGCGACCAGCGCGACTTTGACTTCGCGCGCAAGTACGACCTGCCCATCCCGCCGATCATCGCCCAGAAGGACGACCCGCTCTACGAGCAGCTCAAGGACGAGAAGGACATGGTGGTCACCAACGTGGACTGGGACCACGCCATGGACGCCGAGGGCTACCTCATCCAGAGCGGCCGCTTCACCGGCATGAAGGGCGGCAAGCACTCCGAGGCCGTTGACGCCATCATCGACTACCTGGAGGCCAAGGGCCTGGGCAGGAAGACCATCAACTTCCGCCTGCGCGACTGGCTCATCAGCCGCCAGCGCTACTGGGGCAACCCCATCCCCATGATCCACTGCGACGACTGCGGTGACGTGCCCGTGCCCTACGAGGACCTGCCGGTGCTCCTGCCCGAGGACCTCGACCTGGGTGCCGGCGAGACGCTCGCCGAGTGCGCCGAGTTCTACGAGACCACCTGTCCGCACTGCGGCAAGCCCGCCAAGCGCATCACCGACACCATGGACACCTTCACGTGCTCCAGCTGGTACTTCCTGCGCTACTGCGACCCGCACAACGACGAGCTGCCCTTCTCGAAGGAGTCGGTGGACCGCTGGATGCCCGTTGACAACTACATCGGCGGCATCGAGCACGCCATCCTGCACCTGCTCTACAGCCGCTTCTGGACCAAGGTCTTCCGCGACGAGGGCATGATCGACGTGGACGAGCCCTTCACCAACCTGCTCTGCCAGGGCATGGTCAAGGACGCCAACGGCGACACCATGAGCAAGTCCAAGGGCAACGTCGTGCCGCCCTCGAGCGTCATCGAGCCCTACGGCGCCGACACCATGCGCCTCGCGATCCTCTTCATCGCCCCACCCGAGAAGGACTTCAACTGGGACGAGGAGGTCGTGGCTGGCGCCAACCGCTTCATCAAGCGTGCCTGGCGCGTGGTCTGGGAGCTGTGCCAGTCCGGCGAGAAGGGCGAGGTCGACCCCGACGCCCTCACGGGCAAGGCGGCCGAGCTCAATCGCGTGCTGCACGGCATGGGCGCAAAGTGCACGTCCGACTTCGACCGCGGCCAGTTCAACACCGCAATCAGCTCGGCCATGGAGCTCACCAACGCCGCGAGCAAGTACCTCAACGAGGTCGATGCGGCCGAGCGTGACGGCGCGCTCTGCCAGCGTGTGGCGCACGACCTCGTGACCATGCTCGCCCCAATCATCCCGCACTGGGCCGAGGAGCTCTATCACGAGGCGCTGGGCATGGACGGCTCCGTCTACGACGAGCCCTGGCCCGCCTTCGATGCCTCGCAGGCGGCAAGCGACACCGTGCAGATCGCCGTCCAGGTCAAGGGCAAGGTCCGCGCGCGCATCGACGTCGCGGCCGACGCCTCCGAGGACGAGCTCAAGGAGGCGGCGCTCGAGGCCGTTGCCGCACAGATCGAGGGCAAGCAGGTCAAGAAGGTCATCGTCGTTCCGGGCAGGCTCGTGAACGTCGTGGCCGTGTAACAAGACGAACTTGATGGAAGGTACCCGCGCCATGGCAAGCACCACAAACACAACCAGCATGCCGCGCGCCGCAGCCGCAGGGCCGGCAAGGCACTTCAAGGAGCCGTCGGCCGAGGCACAGAAGGCCTCGGTTCAGTCGCGTCGCTACCAGCGGAAGACCATGTCGGTCGCCAAGCGGCTGCTCGTGCTCGCGGCGGTCCTTCTCGCCGTGCTGGGCGCCGCCTATGCCGCGGGCACCATCTACTTCAAGGACCACTTCACGCCAGGCACCATCGTCAACGGCTTTGATGCCTCCAACCTCACGACCGACGAGCTCGCCGGCCTCATCGAGGGACAGGTCGACTCCTGGCAGATGAGCGTCGCGGGCGAGGGACTCGACCTCACCGTCACGGCCGCCGACGTGAGCCTCGCGGTGAACGCCGATGCCATCGCGAGCGAGGCGCGCGAGCAGACCAACGTGTGGACCTGGCCCATCGACTCGTTTGGCAGGCGCACCATCACCATCGACGAGGACATCACCTATGACGCCGAGGCGCTCGCCTCCGTGGTGACCTCTGCCGTCGAGGCCTACAACGAGACGGCCGAGGACCCCACCGACGCCACCATCACCTACGACAAGGACACGGGCCTCTACAAGGTCACGTCCTCCAACGTGGGCACCAAGCTCCAGCTCGACGTGGTGCTGGCTGCCGTCGAGGGCACGCCCGGCTCGCTCACGACCGACGTCACCATCGGCGACGACGCGCTGGTGCAGCCCACCCTCAACGGCGACAACGAGGACCTCAACGCGCTCGTGACCGCTGCCAACAAGGAGCTCTCCAACACCCTCACCTTCACCTTCGCGGGCACCGAGGTCGCCACGGCCGACGCCGACATCGTCAGGAACTGGGTCTCCATCAAGGACGGCGCGGTCGTCACCGACGAGGCCGCCATCGGCGAGTGGGTCGAGGAGAAGCTCTCGAGCGAGGTTGCGAGCGAGGACGACTACGGCTACTACGGCCTGGACGCCGACGCCACCACCGCGGCCGCCATCGAGGCCCTCAAGGCTGACGGCGGCGAGGTCGAGGTCCAGACCATGACGCTCGAGTACAAGCCCGCGCCCACCGAGGGCGCCTCCGAGTTGGGCCGCCACATCGACGTGAACCTCTCCACGCAGTACGCGCGCTTCTACAATGCCGACGGAAAGGTCATCTGGGAGTCCTACATCGTCTCGGGCAACACAAGCACCGACCACGGCACCATCACGGGCACCTTCTCGATCTACGCCAAGCAGCGCGGCCAGACGCTCATCGGTGCCGACGAGGACGAGGACGGCGAACCCGACTACGAGAGCTACGTGGAGTACTGGATGCCCTTCAGCGGCGGCTACGGCCTGCATGACGCCTCCTGGCGCTCGAGCTTCGGCGGCACCATCTACCAGTACAGCGGCAGCCACGGGTGCGTCAACCTGCCCACGAGCAAGGCGGCCGAGCTCTACTCCATCGTCAAGGTGGGGGACACCGTCATCGTTCACTGGTAGACTTAAGGCACGAAGACAGCCGGGCCAATCGCGCAACAGGGCTCCTCAAACGCAGCTCGAAAGGACACCATGATCTGCCCAAACTGCAAGCATGACCTGGGCGACGAGCGCCGCCTCACCTATTGCCCGCACTGCGGGGCCGACCTTCTTGCCACTGTGGGGGAGGGCACGGCTCAGGCACCCGTCGACCTTGACGCCACCATCGCCGCCCCCGGTGCGCCCGCCTCCTCTCGGCCCTACAGTCCCGAGGACTACGTGGCGCCCGTGACAGACGAGACACCCGTCGTTCCCGTGCTTGACACCATCGTCGATGACGGCTCGCTCCTCTCGGGTACGCCTGCAGGCTGGGACGACCATGACGAGAAGAGCCCGGTGCTCGGCGTCCTCAAGACGGTCGTGGGCATCGTGCTCGTAGCCGCCGCCATCGCGGCGCTCGCGTACGGCGGCATGCGCCTGGCCAAGAGCTTTGGGCTCGTGGGTGGCGTGGAGGTCGTCGACGTCACCGGCTGGAACGTCGAGAAGGCCCAGGAGGAGCTCGAGGGTGACGGCTTTGTCGTGAACGTCGTCACCCAGAAGGACGACTCCACCGCTGGCCTCGTGCTCTCGCAGGACCCGCGTGGCGGCACCAAGCAGGACAAGGGCGAGACCGTCACGCTCACCGTGGCCGATGCCCGCGTGATGCCCGAGGTCGTGGGCAAGACGCGCGAGGAGGCCGAGCAGCTCATCGCCGCTGAGGGCATCCAGGTCGAGGTCACCGAGAAGATCGACGACGGCGACGCTGGCATCGTGCTCTCTTGTGACAAGGCCGCCGGTGCCACGCTCACCTCGTCTGACGTGGTCAAGCTCACCGTGAGCAAGAAGCGCTCCGTGCCCGACGTCCGAGGCATGAGCGAGTCCGAGGCGCGCACCGCATTGCGTGACGCCGGCTACGACTACGAGATCACCTACGTGGAGCCCGATGATGACGAGGAAGACGACACCGTTCTCACGCAGGACCCCGAACCGGGCACCGAGTCGGCCAAGGGCACCACGGTCAAGCTGAAGGTGGCCCAGGAGCGCCTGCTCAAGCTCGAGGAGAATGCCGAGGCGGCCATCGAGGCCATCTACAACTGCGACCCCTCCACCGACAACCCCGGAAGCCGCCTGCGTCCGCTCATCTCGCAGTTCGTGACCTTTGGCGACGACAAGTCGGCTGACGAGGTGAGCGACAACGTCATCTGGCAGCAGGTCGTCAAGCGCGGCCAGACACTGCCCGACGAGCTTCCCAGCGCCTTTGGCAAGCTGCCTCGCTGGCTCGTCTCGATCGACGATACCGATGTGGACGTCTCGAACATGTCCGCCACGGTCACCTTCACCGTCACGTGGGACTGGTCGTCCCTGGGCGACGACTACGCCGGCGTGACCTCCACCGACACGCGCACGGTGACCATTACGTTTGGCGAGGACAACCTCGTCACGTCCGTCACCGACGAGCAGACCGACATCCCGTACTACACCGTCGACGAGGTCGAGGACCTCGGCGACGACGAGGAGGCCGACGCCGAGGACGCAGATGACGACGAGAGGGACGAGGACGACTAGCGAGGAGTCCTTCTTAACGATTTGCGTTCCGTAACATCCTGACCGCCGTGACAAGGATATGGAGCGCTTGACGAATGTACAGGTCACGGGTATAGTCAACGTTGTTCTATCAGGTAGGTCACTTCGAAGGAAGTGGGGTGCTCTTTGGCCCCGCTTCCTTTTTGTGAGAAGGCGAGAGGAGGTCCGCACATGGCAGGAAGCGACATCGAGCGCCAGCTCATCGAGGCGCTGGAGCGCGTCGCGCCCGAGCACGCCATCGACATCGTGGACGTCGAGGTCACTGGTGCCAAGTCGGCGCCCGTGGTGCGCGTGCGCATCGACCATGCGGACGAGGAGCTTCCCACGATCACGCTGGACGAGGTCTCCGAGCAGAGCGACTGGATCAATGCGGTCCTGGACGAGGTGGATCCCATCCCCGGCTCCTACACCCTCGAGGTGTCGTCGCCCGGCATGGCGCGTCCGCTGCGCCGCGCGCGCGACTTCGAGCGCTTTGCGGGACAGACGGTCCTTCTCACCACCTACGGCCACGAGGGACGCCGACGCTACACGGGCACCCTCGACGGCATGGTCGACGGCAAGGTGAGCGTCACCTGCGACGACGGCACCTTCGTCTTTGACCTCGTAGACGTGAAGAGCTGCACCATCAAGCCGACCTTCGACTTTGGGCAGAAGCCCCAGAAGGGCGGCTCCAAGAAGAGCAAGAAGAACGACGGCGACACAAACGACACCGACGGCGAGTAAGCAGCACAGGAAGGACAGACATGGCATCTAGCATGATGGAAGCCCTCATGGACCTCTGCCAGGAGCGGCACATTGACGAGATGTACCTCATCGACAGGCTCGAGCAGTCCCTTGCAAAGAGCTATGCGGAGGTGCTCCACTTGGAGAACGGCGCTCAGGTGACCATCGACCGCGAGACGGGCAAGGTCTACGTCTACAAGCGCATCCCCAAGGGCGAGATGGACGAGGAGACGGGCGAGTACGAGGACTACGACCTCGAGGACGTCACCCCCAAGGACACCAGCCGCATCGCGGCCCAGCACGCCAAGGCCGAGATCAACGCCATCGTGCGCAATGCGGCCAAGAAGCAGATCTACGAGGAGTTCAAGGACCGCGTGGGTGACATCATCACCGGTACCGTGCTCCAGGACACCGTTGACTTCACCATCATCAAGATCCGCGAGGGCGTGGAGGCCGAGCTGCCGCACTTCGACAAGCGCCGCTATCCCGAGGAGCGCAACGAGCGTCCCGCGGGCGAGCGCTACAGCCACGGCCAGCGCGTCAAGGCAATCATCATCGAGGTCCGTGACCCCAACAGCAACGCCCAGCCGCTGCGCGGCGAGCGCTCGCGGCCCTCGATCGTGGTGAGCCGCACGCACCCCGAACTCATCAGCCGCCTCTTCGAGATCGAGGTCCCCGAGGTCTACGACGGCCTCGTCGAGGTCCGCTCGGTGGCCCGCGACGCCGGCGTGCGCTCCAAGGTCGCCGTGTCGTCCCGTGACCCGCGCCTGGACCCGGTGGGCGCCTGCGTCGGCCCCAAGGGCAGCCGCGTGCGCACCGTCGTGAGCGAGCTTCGCGGCGAGCGCGTGGACGTGGTGCTCTGGAGCGACGACCCCGGCACCTGCGTGGCCAACGCGCTCTCGCCCGCCAAGGTGTCGCGCGTGCTCGTCGACCGCGAGACGGGCCACGCCACCGTCATCGTTCCCGACGACCAGCTGTCTCTCGCCATCGGCAAGGAGGGCCAGAACGCCCGCCTGGCCGCGCGCCTCACGGGTCTGCACATCGACATCAAGAACGAGACCCTCGCCGCCGAGATCATGCGCTCGATCCCGCAGCCCGAGGTCGACGATGACCTCATCGACGAGGGCGAGCACCGCTGCGAGTACGTGGGCCCGACCGGCATCCAGTGCCGTAACATGGCACGCCCCAACTCGCGCTACTGCGGCGTGCACGAGCCGATCATGGAGGGCGCCGACGACGTGCCCGAGCCCAGCGACGACCCCGACTCCCTGATCTAGCGCTGGGGAGCATGCAGCAACAGAAGCACGCCCCAGTGGCACGTCTTGTGGAAGGTTGGACATATGGCCAAGACACGAATCAGTGAACTCGCCAAGGAATATGGCATGACAAGCAAGGAGATGCTCGGCTATCTCCAGGACATGAAGATCCCCGCCAAGTCGGCGTCGTCCACGCTTGAGGACGCGTACGTCTCGATCGTGCGCAAGAAGCTCAAGCCCATCCTCGAGGAGCGCGCGGCCCAGATCGAGGCCCAGCGCAAGGCCGAGGAGGAGGAGGCCGCACGCAAGGCCAAGGAGGCCGCCGAGGCAGCCGAGGCCGAGCGCCGTGCCGCAGAGGCGCGCCGCGAGAAGGAGCGTGCAGAGGCCGAGGCCCGTCGCAAGGCCGAGGAGGAGGCGCGCCGCAAGGAAGAGGAGGAGCGTGCCGCCGAGGAGGCCAGGCGCAAGGAGGAGGAAGAGAGGAACCGCGTGCACGACAACGCGCCGACCTCAGCACCGTCCTTCTCGTCGCTCCTCGACCAGATCGCGCAGCAGGAGCAGGTCCTGAAGGAGCGCAAGGAGCACGCCGAGGAGGAGCACACCGAGCAGCGTTCGGGCCGCAAGCCGTCCCGCTCTTCTCGCCCCAACATCGACGCCGGCCCCATGCCCGAGCCGCAGCAGGACGGCGGCCGCGGCCGCAAGCGCAAGAAGGACCGCCGCGGCGACGACGACGGCGAGGACCGCTACAGCCGCATGGCGCGCGCCGCGGAGGAGTACAACCGCGAGCACGTCCTCGAGGAGGCCCGTGCGGCCGTCGAGGAGGCCCAGCGTGAGTCCACCGGCCGCCGCAAGAAGCGCAAGGAGCGTCGCCAGAAGCAGGCCGCCGAGGCCGCCGAGCAGCAGCGCATCGAGGAGGCCGTGAAGAACGACCAGGACCTCTCGCAGCTCGACACCGTCAAGGTGCCACAGGGCGCCACCGTGTCCGAGCTGGCCGAGCTCCTGGGCGTCAACCCCAACGACATCATCAAGCGCCTGTTCCTGCTGGGCACGCCGCTCACCATGACGCAGTCCATGACCGACGACCTCATCGAGCTCGTCGCCGACGACCTCGGCCGCGACGTCCACGTCATGAGCAAGGAGGAGGAGAACTCCTTCACGTTCTACGACGACCCGGACGACCTGCTGCCACGCTCGCCCGTGGTCACCGTCATGGGCCACGTCGACCACGGCAAGACGTCGCTGCTGGACGCCATCCGCCACACGGGCGTCGCCATGGGCGAGGCCGGCGGCATCACGCAGGCCATCGGCGCCTCGCAGGTGACCATCAACGGCAAGTCGATCACCTTCATCGACACCCCCGGCCACGCGACGTTCACCGCCATGCGTGCCCGTGGCGCCAAGGTCACCGACATCGTCATCCTGATCGTCGCGGCCGACGACGGCGTCATGCCGCAGACCATCGAGTCCATCAACCACGCAAAGGCCGCCGGCGTGCCCATCGTCGTGGCCGTCAACAAGATCGACAAGCCTGGCGCCGACCCCACCCGCGTGCGTCAGGAGCTCACCGAGTACGAGATCATCCCCGAGGAGTGGGGCGGCCAGAACATGTTCGTGGACATCAGCGCCAAGAAGAACATGGGCATCGACGACCTCCTCGAGGCCGTGCTGCTGCAGGCCGAGGTCCTGGAGCTCAAGGCCAACCCCAACACGTTTGCCTCAGGCTACGTGCTCGAGGCCAAGCTCGACAAGGGCCGCGGCTCGGTGGCCACGGTGCTCGTCAACCGCGGCACCCTGCACGTGGGCGACGCGCTGGTGGCCGGCATGGCCTTCGGTCGCGTCCGCGCCATGCTCGACCAGCATGGCAACAACGTCGACGAGGCCGGCCCCTCCGACGCCGTCGAGATCCTGGGCCTGCAGAGCGTGCCCAACGCCGGCGACGAGTTCCGCGTCTTCCAGGACGAGCGCGAGGCGCGCGCCCTGGCCGACGAGCGCTCGCTCAAGGCCCGCATCGAGGAGCAGAACAAGGTCAAGCACGTGACCCTCGAGAACCTCTTTGCCACCATGGAGGACGCCGAGGTCAAGGAGCTCAACCTCATCATCAAGGCCGACGTCCAGGGCTCCATCGAGGCGCTGCAGGACTCGCTCGACAAGATGGACCAGTCCGAGGTGCGCATCAACACGATCCACTCGGCCGTGGGCGCAATCACCGAGACGGACGTCATCCTCGCCGACGCCTCCAACGCCATCATCATCGGCTTTGGCGTGCGTCCCGAAGCCAAGGCGCGTCAGGCCGCCGAGAAGTACGGCGTCGAGATCCGTACGTACGACGTCATCTACAAGGCCCTCGAGGACCTCGACGCGGCCCGCATCGGCATGCTCAAGCCCACCGAGGTCGAGGTGCAGACCGCCTCGATCGAGGTCCGTGACACCTTCAAGGTGCCCAAGGTCGGCATCGCCGCGGGCTGCATGGTGCAGGAGGGTGAGGTCGCCCACGACGACCAGGTGCGCCTGGTGCGCAACGGCATCGTCGTCTACACCGGCAAGATCGCCTCGCTGCGCCGCTACAAGGACGACGTCAAGAGCGTCAAGGCCGGCTTCGAGTGCGGCATCGGCCTCGAGAACTTCCAGGACATCCACCCCGGCGACGTCATCGAGAGCTTCCGCATCGAAGAGGTCGCCCGCACCGAGTAGCCAAGGAGCTGCGCTGACGCCATGAAGCAGAACCAGAATTCACGCAGGAACGCCGAGTTCGCACGCGAGAAGCTCGCGAGCATCCTGCTGTTCGAGACCTCCGACCCCGACCTCGCGCTCGTGACCCTCACGGGCGTGGAGGTCTCGGTCGACAAGTCGGTGCTCAAGGCCTACGTGAGCTGCGAGCCCGAGCGCTACGAGGCCGTCACCGCCGCGCTCGCGCGCGCCAAGGGGCACCTTCGGTCGCTCCTTGGCCGCTCGCTCGGCTGGCGCGTGACGCCCGAGCTGATCTTCGTCATCGACCGCACGACCGACGACGCCGAGCGCATCGCTCGCGCGCTCGAGGACGTGCCGCCCACCCTGGGCGTCGAGAAGGACGAGTTTGGGTACCCCGTCACCGACGGCGGCGAGGATGCGGACGTCGACGACGAGGGGGGCGACCTCTGATGGGAAGGCCTGTCGAATCGCGCATGCAGAAGGGCGAGCTCAAGGTGATGAAGCGGGGCTTCCGCCGCATCACGCGCCTCATCGAGGATGCCCGCACCATCGCCATCTGTGCGCACACCAACCCTGACGGAGACGCGTTGGGCACCCAGCTGGCACTGGCGCAGATCATCGAGCAGGAGTGGCCCCAGAAGGAGGTCACCTGCCTCCTGGCCGACCCCGCTCCCTGCCCGCGCATCTACGAGTTCCTGCCGGGCACCGACCGGCTGGTCCACGCGTCCGACTACGACGTGGACCCCGACCTCTTCATCTGCGTCGACATCGCCGGCGGCCCGCGCCTCAACGAGGCCCTTGCCGTCCGCGACCGCGCGGCCCAGGTGGCCATCATCGACCATCATCCCAACGACGACCCCCAGGCCGACGCCTGGGTCATCTGCCCCGAGGCGGCCGCCGCGGCCGTGCTCGTGACGCGCTTCGCCAAGCACCTGGGCGCGTCTATCTCGCGTGAGTGCGCGCAGTGCCTCTACTGCGCCATCGCCACCGACACGGGCAACTTCCAGTACCAGAACGCCGACCCCGAGGCCTTTGCCATGGCAAGCCTCCTCGTGGACGCAGGCGCCGACCCCAGCGAGGTCTCGCTCAACGTCTACCAGAGCTTCCGCCTTGAGTACCTGCGGCTTCTGGCCACGGCCTGTGACCGCATCCGCACCTTCATGGGCGGCAGGCTCGTCTACAGCTACGTGACCTCGGCCGACTTCGAGCGCACCGGAGCCTCCCTCGACGAGTGCGACGGCCTCGTGGACACCGTGCGGAGCGTGGTGGGCACCGAGGTCGTGCTCTTCCTCAAGGAGGTCCCGGGCAACAAGGTGCGCGGCAACCTCCGCAGCAAGACGTCCTTCGACGTCTCTGCCATCGCGCAGGCCATGGGCGGCGGCGGGCACAAGGCGGCCGCCGGCTTCATGTGCGACGGCACCATCGACGACGCAGCCTCCAAGGTTCTGCCACTGCTGCGCGCCGCGATCGAGGAGCATGACGCCGCGCAGCGGGAGCAGGACGCGGCAGGCGACGAGGCAGGCACGGAGCCGGAGGCCGCGGAGTGAGGCGCGGCACCAGCGGACTCAACCTGCTCATAGCCGTCAACAAGCCGCTCGGCATCACCTCGCACGACGCCGTCGGGCGCGTGCGACGTGCGCTCGGTGAGCGCCGGGTGGGCCATGCCGGCACCCTCGACCCAGACGCCTCGGGCGTGCTCGTGATGGGCGTGGGCCAGGGAACGCGCCTCATGGGACACCTCACGCTTGACGACAAGGGCTACCTCGCCCGCTTCGAGCTGGGCTCCCAGACGACGACCGACGATGCCGAGGGGGATGAGCTCTTCTCGGCCCCCGTCCCTGCCGAGGCCACCGACGAGGACTTCGCGAGAAGGACCGTCGCGTCGCTCGTGGGCAACCACCTGCAGGTGCCGCCTGCCTACAGTGCCATCAGCGTCGACGGCAGGCGTGCGTATGCCCGCGCCCGCGCAGGCGAGGAGGTCGAGCTCGAGGCCCGGCCCATCACCATCCACGAGGCCGAGCTCGTCGCCGTCGAGGCGGGGGAGCGCCCTGTCTGGGTGGCGCGCCTGCTCGTCTCCAAGGGCACCTACGTGCGCAGCATCGCGCGCGACCTGGGAAGGGAGCTTGGCTGCGGCGCGCACCTCGTGGGGCTCGTCCGCACGTCAAGCGGTCCCATCGGCGAGGCGGCATGTCTCACGCTCGACGAGGTCGCGGAACTCGGCGCAGGTGGCATCACGCAGCGTGCGCTCGACCCCGTGCTTGCCGTGGGCCTTGCCGTTCGCGCGCTTGCACCCGCAGAGCTTGCGGACGTGCGCTGCGGACGCCAGCTCCGGGCCGGGCTCGTGCGCGGCGTGCTCAACCCCATGGAGCCCCGCGCACCCAAGGACGGTGAGCGCGTCTGCCTCGTGGTTGACGGCAGGCTGTACGGCATCTGGCAGGAGCGCGCGGGCATGCTGGCCTGCGACGCCAACTTTCCCGACGGCGTCGCCGGCGTGCGCGGCGACTGGTCGCTCTAGGAGGGGAGAGGCGGATGAGCTTTGCATTTCCCCTTGGCGAGAAGGACGCAGGCAGGCTCGTGCGCCGCTCTGTGCCCGCCCGTGACGCCTCCTGGGGCGAGGCCCGCTCAAGCGAGTACCGCCTGCTCTGCGCGCCCGGCGTCGAACTGGGCTCGCGCGAGCGCGTCTGCTGCGTCATCGGCGCCTTTGATGGCCTGCACCTGGGCCACAGGGACCTCGTGTCCGCCTGCATCGCGGACGCGCGCGAGCGCGGCGTGCCGGCCGTGCTTGTGACCTTCGACCCCGACCCCAGCCGCATGCTGCGCTCGGCAGACCCTGAGGCCGAGCTCCTTGGCCTCGAGGACCGCATCTCGCTCGCGCAGGCGCTCGGCCTCGATGCCATCTTCGTGCTCACTTTTGACCGCTCCCTCGCGACGATGGATCCCGATTCCTTCGTGAGGCGCCGTCTCTTTGCGGCCTTCAGGCCCGTCTCCGTGCACGTGGGCGCCAACTTCCGCTTTGGCGCGCGCGGTGCCGGCAGCGCCTTCACCCTCTTCGAGCTGGGCGGACACCTGGGCTTCGAGGTGTCCATCCACGAGCTGCTTGAGGAGGCAGGCGAGCGCGTCTCGTCCACGAGGGTGCGCGGCCTGCTCGCGGACGGAGACGTGACGGGCGCCGCGGCCCTTCTCGGCCGCTGCCACTTCGTGCGGGGAAGCGTCGAGCACGGGCGTGGCGAGGGCACCGGCTTTGGCTTCCCCACGGCCAACGTCACCTGCGGGCCCCTTGCGTGCCTTCCAAAGGAGGGCGTCTACGCCTGCTACGCCACGCGCGGCGGTCGTGCCTGGCCCGCCGCCGTCAACGTGGGCGAGCCGCCGAGCTTCCGGTCGGGGGAGACGGACGGCGGCTTCCTCGAGGCCAACCTCGTGGGCTTTGATGGCGACCTCTATGGCGACGACCTCTCCGTAATCTTCGTCGAGCGCCTGCGAGACTCACGGACCTTCTCGTCCCTTGACGAGCTGGAGCGGACGGTCTTGGGGAATATAGACTGGGTGAGGAAGAACCTGGGTGAGGGCGAGGTGGACGTCAGCGCATGATCGACAAGGACGACAAGGAGCGGGTGCGCCAGGCCACCGACATCGTGCAGCTCGTGGGCGAGACCGTCGAGCTGCGACAGCGCGGCCGCGAGTTCTGGGGGTGCTGTCCCTTCCACCACGAGAAGACGCCCTCGTTCAAGGTGAACCCCGACACGCGCCTGTGGCACTGCTTTGGCTGCGGCCAGGGCGGAGACGCCTTTGACTACGTCATGCGCCGCGAGAGCCTGGAGTTTCCCGATGCCATCCGCTACCTCGCCGATCGCGCGGGCATCGAAATTCACGAGACCAACTCTCCCGGCCAGCGCGGCCCCAAGAAGACGCGCCTCAACGAGGTCATGCTCGCCGCCGAGGAGTTCTACACCACCATGCTTTTGCGCGGCAGGGGAGAAGGACCTGCTGCGGCCCGCACCTACCTCGCCGGGCGCGGCTTTGGCTCGGCCGTCTGCCGTCGCTGGGGGCTGGGCTACTCGCCCGGGCGCGGTGCGCTCGTCTCGCACCTGCGGTCCAAGGGCTTCTCGTATGCCGAGATCCAAGCAGCCAACCTGGGCGTTGACCGCTCGGGGCGCCTTGTTGACCGCTTCTACGAGCGCGCGATGTTCCCCATCCACGACGAGCTGGGGCGCTCCATCGCATTTGGCGGGCGCATCCTGGGCGACGGCAAGCCAAAGTACCTCAACACCGCCGAGACGCCCATCTTCAGCAAGTCGCGCAACCTCTATGCGCTCGACCGTGCCAAGGAGAGCATCGTCGCTGCCGGCGAGGTCGTTGTGGTGGAGGGCTACACCGACGTCATCGCGCTGCACGAGGCCGGACTCACCAACGTGGTGGCGACGCTCGGCACCGCGCTCACGGCCGAGCACGTCAAGCTGCTCTCGCGCTTTGCCAAGACGATCATCTGCATGTTCGACGGCGACGCGGCGGGCCAGGCGGCGGCCGAGAAGGCCATCCAGTACCTCACGTCCACCGAGGCGTCGCTTCGCTGCGTGATCCTGCCCGACAACCTCGACCCGGCCGAGTTTGTGGCCGCCCGCGGCGTGGACGCGCTCCGCGAGGTGCTCTCGACGTCGGTGCCGCTCATGGACTTCGTCTTCACCAAGCGGCTGGGCTCGCTCGACCTGTCGTCCCCCGGCAAGCGCATCTCGGCGCTTGACGGCATGGCAAAGCTGCTGGCACCGCTCAAGCGCTCCATCCTGCTTGACGGCTACGCCACCTCGCTGGCGGATGCCCTGGGCATGGACGTGGACAAGGTGCGCGAGGCCATCCTGCGCGCGCCTGTGGGCAAGGCCCGCGAGGTCGCGGGGTCAAACGTGGCTCCCGAGTACGACGAGGTGCCCTACGAGGACTTGGAGGCTCCCGAGGTGCCGCTCGACGACGCCGTGCAGGTGGAGTCGCTCTCGAGCGACGACCGCCGCCAGCTGCATGCCGAGCGCGAGCTGCTGGCCCTCATGGCCGCCGCGCCCGACCTGCTGCGCCCCTATGGCGAGCGCATCGCAAACGTCCTCTGGGTTGACGCCCGTCACGAGTCCATCGCCTGGGCCATCATGGCGACGCCGCCCGGCACGCCGGCGGCATCCGCCGTGGACGCCGCCATCGCCGTGGTGCCCGACGCGCCACGTATCCTCAGCGCCGGCGAGGTCGCCTCGAGCCAGGAGATGGACTCCCAGCAGAAGGTCGACTTCCTGCTGGACACCGTGGAGCTCTTCTCGTCAAAGCGGCGTGTGCGCCAGATGAAGGCGCGGCTGCGCACGAGTGCCTCGACCATGTCGTCCGATGAGGTGGAACGTACCTTCCAGGAGGCCACGGCATTGCAGAGACATGTAAATGAGCTGGCAACCAAACTTGCCATGTCACAGATTGACTGATTTTGGGTACAGTACCAAGGTCCTACGTCGAAAGGGGTCACGTGGCCGCCAAGAAGTCTGCCAAGAGCATCACGCTTTCCACCGAGCTCGAGGGTGTCCTCGAAACGCTCGTCGAGAAGTCCGGGTCCAACAACGGGACCGTCACCGAGGACGACATCCAGTTTGCCGTGCGCGAGATCGACGTCGATGCCGACGAGCTGTCCGACCTCTACGACTCCTTGAGGGGTCGCGGCATCGAGGTCACGACGGCCGGCGACTCGGCCATGCCGTCGCTTGACGACCCTGCCGGCACGTCCAAGGCCGTCTCTGACGACGACTTCGACGACGACCTGGGCGGCGACCTCGATGACGATGACGACGACTACGGCGAGGAGGACGAGGACGGCAACCGCGTCTCGAACCCCGACATTGACGACGCCCGCACCGCCGACGAGGTGCTGAGGAGCGTCTCGAAGAGCAAGACGTCCACCAAGCGATCCACGCGTGCCAAGTCGCGTCGCTCCGACAACTCCACGGTTCTTCTCACCGGCGACCCGGTGCGCATGTACCTCAAGGAGATCGGCAAGGTCGACCTGCTCACGGCCGCCGAGGAGGTCGACCTAGCCATGAAGATCCAGGCCGGCACCGAGGCCACCGAGAAGCTCGAGGCCCACGAGGCCGGCGAGATCGAGCTTACCCGCGCCGAGCTGCGCCGCCTCAACCGCATCGAGGCGGTGGGCCTCGAGGCAAAGCAGGCCCTCATCAGCGCCAACCTGCGCCTGGTGGTCTCCATCGCCAAGCGCTACGTGGGTCGCGGCATGCTCTTCCTCGACCTCATCCAGGAGGGCAACCTCGGCCTCATCCGTGCCGTCGAGAAGTTCGACTACACCAAGGGCTTCAAGTTCT
>Ga0065709_1029584_pt1 | contig 16268 bp, 17 predicted proteins | sample Hoacrofraction14_2_FD_59096 | JGI IMG/M metagenome (GOLD analysis project Ga0065709, IMG submission 59096) | Hoatzin crop microbial communities from Cojedes, Venezuela, sample from fiber fraction 14 v1 | ecosystem: Host-associated > Birds > Digestive system > Esophagus > Crop | place: Venezuela...
TCACCCACTATCCGCGTCCGCAAGACAATGGTAATCACGAAGATTGCGCAATGATTCAAATCGCCAACGGCAGCAACACCATCATCATTGAAGCTGCCGACAAGCCATTCTCATTTGCCGCCCTACCCTATAGCGCCAAAGAAATTGCAGCCGCGCGCCACGACTTCGAACTGCCACAGTCAACTCACACCGTCCTCACAATATGCTGCGACGTGCTCGGACTTGGCAACGGAAGCTGCGGTCCTGGCGTACTGAAGAAATATTCAATAGACAAAACTCGCAAACACACGCTGCACATAAAAATTTATCAAGGGAAAAAGAAAACAAATAAGTAGCGCCGTTTAACATTACTCGTAGCGCCACATTACCTCGTTCACAGCGCCTTTTGAGTTCATTCGTAGCGGCGTTTTACCTCCTTTATAGCGCCATTTGAGAGCCTTAACTCACGCTGTGAACAAGGTAAAACGCCGCTACAAATGAGGTAACTCACCTTTTTAAGAAGCCAAACACATCATTTTGAGTAACAAAGCTCACCTTTTTGAGCAACAAAACTCATCGTAATAAGGATGTTCATACATCATTTTCGTCTCCTTCTTACACCATTTTGAGCTTACTAAAACGATGTAATAATGAACTGAAAATGATGTAAAAAGGAGGTCAAAAAGGCATATAAACAAGATCAACATGGTATATCTTCTTTTCCTGAATTATGATTGGTTTACTTTATGTATGTAATCCAAAACTTCAGGAAAGAAAATTGCAATTATAAACGGCAACAGAAACATGGAAGTAAAAAACAGGATTAAGAAGCCACCAACTATTATCATTGGCCAATCTCCTTTTATTACGTCTTCTATAAAACCTGCTATAACAACCACAGCTAATATAATATAGACTAAATTCTCTAATGCTTCATCTGTTAATTCCATAATCTTTTAATTTTTAGTTATCTTTTTGTATATACTCAAAATGGTGGCTTAATGGTTCAAAAATGGCGTAACGAGTTTTTTCAGATACTCACTGCCGACGCGCTGTCATTCATACAGATAGAGCTTGTGTTCCATGAGTTGCCAACGCGCTGTCATTCATACAGATAGAACATACGTTCCATAAGTTGCCAACGTTCTGTTGCGGCTGAGTTGGGGTCGCACTGTTGGAATGAAGCCATGAATTCTTCCCACTCACGCTGACGCGGCAGCTCGCCACAACGCGCCATGTCGCGATCGAAATCGAAATCTGCGACCGTGTCCATTACCATTACCAAGCGTTTGCCAAGTATGTAAATTTCCATTTCCAAGATACCTACTTCGCGAATACCAGCCAAGATTTCTTTCCAGATATGGCCTTCCGAATGCATCAGACGATACTTTTCCCACAGTTCGGGATTGTCTTGCAAGTCCATTGTTCTCACATATCGTTTCACTGGTTGGTCAAAATGTTTCGTAGCATAGCCACGTTTCAGATCGTTTTCGTTTGTCATAATTATTCTTTTTTGTCGTTTTCAGTTCTTTCTTAAGCATTACGAATGCATCACTTTGCAAAGATAATGTTTTTCTGCGAGATTTCAGCAATCTCTCAGTCTTTTTTCATAAATAAATCAGAAAGTTTCTCCTTGCCTTTAAAAAATTAAAAACTTAGCGTTTTGTTTTGTTTTATCTTCTGTTTGCAGTATCTTTGCAACATGAATTATGAAGAACTGAAAGATAAGAAGGTGGCAGTGCTGCTGTCGGGTGGTGTTGACAGTTCGGTCGTTGTGTACGAATTGTCGCGTCATGACGTTGAGTTCGATTGTTTTTACATAAAGATCGGACCCGAAGAAGACGAGGAATGGGACTGCACAAGTGAAGAAGACATTGAAATGGCAACGGCAGTTTGTGCACGATATGGCTGCCAACTGGAAATTGTTGATTGCCATAAAGAATACTGGGACGAAGTGTCTCGTTACACGATGGATAAGGTGAGAGCAGGTCTTACGCCCAATCCCGACGTGATGTGCAATCGACTGATCAAGTTCGGCGCATTCGATAAGAAGGCTGGTCATGCTTACGACATCATTGCAACCGGGCATTATGCTCAAACGGAACGCGATGAAGAAGGTCGCAAATGGCTGACAACGTGCCCTGACCCGGTGAAAGATCAGACCGACTTCTTGGCGCAAATAGAGTCGTGGCAGTTGGAGAAAGCAGTCTTTCCCATCGGACATTATGTAAAAAACGAGGTGCGCGAGATTGCAGAGCGCGAACATTTGGTGAACGCGAAACGTAAGGATTCGCAGGGCATCTGCTTTCTTGGCAAGATAAACTACAACGATTACATCCGTCGCTATCTTGGCGAAAATCCTGGCGACGTTATCGATATAGACAGCGGAAAGCGTCTGGGCAGTCATCGCGGTCTGTGGTTCCACACCATTGGTCAAAGGCATGGTCTCGGCTTTGGCGGCGGACCTTGGAACGTTGTCAAGAAAGACATGAAGACCAACACGCTCTATGTGGCAAAAGGCTATGAACCCAGAAAAGCTCACCGCAGCGAGTTTGCGATACGCGACTTCCATTTTCTCACTGCCGAAGTGGAGCTGAAAGACGTTACTTTCAAGATTCGTCACACGCCCGACTTCACACACGCCACACTTGAGCGCACAGGACTTGGCGCCTATACGGTGAAAAGCGACCGACTCATTCAAGGCGTTGCGCCAGGACAATTCTGCGTTGTTTACGACGAAGCACATCATCGCTGCATCGGTTCGGGCGAAATTGTTGAATGATTGTCGCGCTGGCGAGGTAGGAAAGAATCTCGGCAGTTCATGAATTAAGAAGAACTCATAAACTTTATAAAACTCACAACTAAAAAATATGATACTATCAACAACGCCTACTCTTGAAGGCAAACGAATAACGGAATACATGGGAATCGTCAGTGGCGAGACCATTTTTGGTGCCAACGTGATTAAGGATTTCAAGGCTTCAATACGCGATTTTTGGGGCGGACGAAGCGGCAGCTACGAGAAATTGCTGCGCGAAGCACAAGAACAAGCAATAAAAGAACTCACCGAGCGTGCCGAAAAGATGGGCGCAATGGCTGTTGTTGGTATCGATTTCGACTATGAAACCATTGGCGCCAAAGGTTCTATGCTGCTCGTTTCGGTAACCGGAACGGCTGTAAAATACGAAGCAATCGAAACATTATGACCGAAAACAAAGAGCTTTTGCAAGCGTGGGAGTTCGTTGAACACACTGGCAAAAGCGTATTTCTCACTGGAAAGGCTGGCACCGGAAAGACTACTTTCCTGCGAAACGTGGTGAAAAACAGTTCAAAGCGGCTCGTGGTGGTCGCTCCTACTGGCGTGGCAGCGATAAACGCTGGCGGCGTTACCATTCATTCTTTCTTTCAGCTGCCGCTCTCCCCCTTCGTTCCTAATGCCAAGATAAAAAACAAATTCGACTTCCGAAAGGAAAAAATAAAGATAATCCGCACGCTCGACTTACTCATCATCGACGAGATCAGCATGGTTCGAAGCGATCTTCTTGATGCCATCGACTCCGTTTTGCGTCGCATCCGTCGCTCAAGTCTGCCGTTCGGTGGCGTTCAACTGCTCATGATAGGCGATCTCAATCAGCTGACGCCAGTCGTTACTGCCGAAGACGAAGCCATGATAAAGCCTTATTATGACACGCCCTACTTCTTTGGCAGCCACGAATTGCAGAAAATCGACTATCTGACCATCGAACTGAAAACCGTTTATCGTCAGCAAGACAACACATTCGTTGAACTCCTGAACAACATTCGCAACGGTCATCCCAGTCAGAACGATCTCGACTGTCTCAACAAACGATACGATCCGAAGTTTACTCCGCCAGAAGACGCTGGATACATTCGCCTGACAACACACAACAGTCAGGCTGACACAGTAAACCGACTTGAACTGACGCGCCTAAAAAGTGAGCCGCACATCTTCGCCGCTCGCGTGGAAGGCACGTTTCCTTCGTATGCTTTCCCAACCGAATTGGAACTGGAACTGCGCATCGGAGCACAGGTTATGTTCGTGAAAAACGACCCTTCGCAAGAGCATCTCTACTATAACGGCAAGATCGGGCGCGTCGTTTATGTCGATGACGACATAGTGAGAGTGCATTGTCAGGGCGACGAATACGACATCGACGTAACTCCGCAGACGTGGGAAAACGCCAAATATGTGCTAAACGAACAGACGCGCGAGATAGAAAGCGACGTACAAGGCACATTCGTTCAGATGCCTTTGCGCCTGGCATGGGCAATAACAATTCACAAAAGTCAAGGACTCACGTTCGAACACGCCATAATAGATGCGAGCGCTTCGTTCGCACCAGGTCAGGTCTATGTCGCGTTGAGCCGCTGCAAGACGCTGGAAGGCATGGTCCTCGCAACGCCACTGACAAGTCGTGCCGTGATAAACGACCGTCGTGTTGAAGCGTATGTAGATCAGCAAGGTGCAGAAGCTCAACGCAGCATCAACCGTTTACCCGAACTGAAAGACGAATATGAAAAATCGTTGCTCAAAGAATTGTTCGATTTCAGTCTTATCGACGCTGCCGAAGAACGCATGATCCGTCTGCTGACAGAATATTTCTACAATGCTTTCCCGAAACTTCTCTCCAAGCACAAGGCGACATACGACGTGTTCAAGACAAAGGTAAAAGACGTTGCCTTGCGATGGAACCTGCTCATCGAACGCACTCCAATCAGCACAATTCGCAGCGAAGCATTTCGCGAAAGAATCGTCCGCAGCTGCGAATATTTCAAAGACCAACTGTCAGAAGAATTCATCGTTCTGCTCGACAACACTAAAATGGTGAAAAGCAACAACAAAGAAGCCATGAAGCGTTTTGATGATGTGTACGAGAATTTGCGACAGTCATGTCTCGCACGTTTCTTCCTTCTGCGCACAATGACCGACGAACCGTTCAGTGCAAGCTCTTATCTGAAAGCCAAGCAACGCTGCATCATGCGTGCAATGGACATCGGCGACGATCTGGAAACGGAAAAGAAAAAGAGTAAAAAGAAAAAGACAACAGAGAAAAAACCAAAAGAAAAGAAAACTCCAACATACGAAATAACGTGGCAGCTGTACAAATCGGGTAAGTCGATCAACGAAATCGCTGCCGAAAGAAACCTTACTCGAAGCACCATCTATAATCATCTCGCGCGTTATATCAAGCAAGGAGAACTCTCCATCTACGACATAATGACAAAAGAAAAAGTCAGCGCCATCCGACAAGCAATGGCAAAGGTCGGACCGAACGACGGCAAAACGGCAATAAAAGCATTATGTCCACCCGAAATCTCATACGAAGAAATAGCACTCGTCACAACACTGGCGTAAGGGGTTAAGTTTAACCATAACTCTTTTACATGGGAAGGGAGTATTTGGTTTAATGGTGAAAATGGTTTTAAAATGATAGAAAAAGGTTGATTTATTTTGTTTTGTTGCGTTGTTTTCGTAACTTTGCATAATTATTGATGTCATTAGTTTTTGCATGATTGCAGATTGAAATATAAAAATAATTTGAAATAAAAATAATTGAAATAAGAAGATGGAAAGAAAAGAAATTGAGGAAAAGGTAAGAGAGTTTTTGATTGACGATCTTGAAATTGATGAAGAAAAGATTGCTCCTGAAGCCAATTTGAAAGATGACTTGGGTATTGACAGTCTTGACTTTGTTGACATTGTTGTAATCGTTGAGAAGAAATTCGGCTTTAAGATCAAACCTGAAGAGATGGCAGCAGTGAAGACTGTCAGCCAGTTCTGCGACTATATTGAAAGCAAAGTGGCTTAAACAGAGGTAATAAGTGCAAGAAAAGAATGGGAGAAACGCAGCAACAGGAATGGTTAGGTAAGACAGAAGGCAGCACGTGGATGCACAGATCGCTCATTGCTTCCTTGCGTTTCATGCCTTTATGGTTTGTATATTTAGGCATGGCTGTGCTGGTTATTCCTTTCTTTTTGCTGTTTGCTCACAAGGGATATATCTCAATGTATCGTTTTTTTCGCAAACGATTGGGATATAACTGGCTTAAATCGTTCTGCTACACTTATAAGAATCATGTGAGATTTGGGCAGATAATAATCGACAAGTTTGCTGCTTATGCAGGCAAAAAGTTTGAATTTGATTTGCGCGGATATGATCATTTTCAGGCGCTTGCGTCGCAGGATGGTGGTTTTATGATTTTGAGTTCTCACGTAGGTAATTATGAATTAGCAGGCTATTCACTTGTATCTGACCGTAAACGCTTTAATGCGTTGGTCTTTTCCGGTGAAAAAGAAACGGTCATGAGTAATAGAAACCGTATGCTGAATGCCAATAACATAAGGCTCATTCCAGTGAAAGAAGACATGAGTCACTTGTTTATCCTGAACAATTCGCTTGCAGATGGTGAGATAGTTAGCATACCGGGTGACCGTATTTTCGGCTCTCCGCGCAGCGTGGAATGTGAATTTCTTGGTGCAACAGCAAGGTTTCCGCTGGGTCCTTTCATGCTTGCCGCGCAGCGCAATGTGCCAATTCTGGTGGTGTTTGTGATGAAAGAGTCAATGAAAAAATATGCAACCTATGTGCTTCCGCTTAAATATGAAGGAGCGACAGTTAAGGAAAAAGCTGCCAGTGCTGCACATTGTTTTGCCAAAATGCTGGAAGAAACGGTGCTGAAATATCCTACACAATGGTTCAACTACTATGATTTCTGGAAACAATGAACATTGATTTTAAACAAATTCCCATACTGGAGATTATTCCGCAGCGCCCGCCTTTCGTGATGATCAGTAGGCTGGAATATTGTGATATGCAGCAGACGACCACTACGTTTTGTGTGGATGCGGAAAACATTTTTGTTGAAAAAGGGCGACTTAGTGCTCCTGCGTTGATGGAAAACATTGCTCAGACGTGTGCTGCCCGTATGGGATTTGTGAATAAATACATCTTAAAGCGCAACGTAACATTGGGATTTATAGGCGCCGTTAAGGACATGCAGATCAGCAGAACGCCCATTGTTGGTGAAGAATTGACTACAAACATCAGTGTTATTGAGGAAATCATGGGCCTGACTCTTGTGAAAGCCAGTGTGAAAGTGGGCGAAGAACAGATTGTTTCGGCAGAAATGAAGATTGCTTTGAGCGATATTGAGGCTGACATGAGCAGTGATTTATCAAACGAAAAAACAACATAACGCATGACAAACAATAGTCTTTCAGCATCGAAAACGCTCGATATCCGCTTTAGTGAGGTGGATTCGATGCAGATAGTTTGGCATGGATCGTATCCGCTTTACTTTGAAGATGCACGCGAAGAGTTCGGAAAACGTTATGCTCTTGACTATCTGACGATCTTCAATGCAGGCTGTTATGCGCCACTTGTGGAGCTGACTTTTCAGTTCAAACAGCCAATTCGCTACGGAATGCAGCCAAGAATAGACATTTTTTATCGTCCTACGGAAGCGGCAAAGATAGTGTTCGACTACGAGATTCGCGATGAGACGACGAACGAACTGCTTGCGACGGGACACTCTGTTCAGGTATTTCTCGACCGCGATTATCATCTTATGTGGGAAAATCCGCCGTTTTATGCCGAATGGAAAAGAAAAAATAATGTAGTATGATCGTAAAAATCGCAGACAACATAATATCACCTTTAGGTTTCACAACGAAGGAAAACTATGCAAATGTGAAAGCAGGGCGTTCGGAGTTGCACCGATATGAAGGCGTGATGGATATACCAGATGCCTTCACTGCGTCGCTTATGAATTGGAAAAACGTTGAACAACGATGGGCAGAATCAGGCATTGCCGACAATGATTACACACGATTTGAAAAGATAGTGATAATGTCTGTTGCTGCCGCTTTGCATGAAACCGATGTTGATGCGGCATCGAAGAGAACACTTTTTGTGATCTCTACGACAAAGGGAAACGTTGAACTGCTCGACAAACGCAGTGGGGCGACGGATGCGAACGATGTGTTGCTCGGCGTTACGGCAGAAAAGATTGCACATCACTTTGGCAACAGCAATGTACCGATTGTGGTCTCCAACGCTTGCATCTCAGGCCTTTGTGCTCAGATATATGCCGTTCGCGCCTTGAAGAACGGTCGTTTCGACAATGCCATTGTAACAGGTGCCGATGTCCAGTCGCGCTTCATCGTGTCGGGTTTTCAGTCGTTCAAAGCCCTGTCGCCAACAGAATGTCGTCCGTTTGACGCCAAACGATGCGGACTTAACTTAGGAGAGGCTGCAGCAACTATAATATATAAAAAGGTGGAAACGCCGAAAGAAGGTCAATGGATGGCGTTGCGAGGTGCAATTCGCAATGATGCAAATCACATATCGGGTCCATCACGTACTGGCGAAGGCAGCTATCGATGTCTGACGAGCATACTGAAAGACTTTGATATTGAACGTCTTGCCCTTGCAAATGTACACGGAACGTCAACAATGTATAATGATGAAATGGAGTCGATAGCTCTCACTCGCGCTAATCTGCAACAGATTCCGGTGAACACCTTGAAAGGTTTTTATGGACATACTATGGGTGCTGCCGGAGTTCTTGAAACGATATTGTCGATGCATTCTATTGATGATGGAACGATTCTTGGTACGCGCGGATATGAGAAATGCGGCGTAAGCAATCCACTTAACATATCAGCAGAAAACAGAAGTACGCAGAAACGCAGTTTCGTAAAGTTGTTATCAGGCTTCGGTGGCTGCAATGCTGCAATGCTTTTCACGAAAGGAGGCGACGAATGACGATAAGAAGTTATGTGAATATAATGCCGAACGGTGTATCGTTGAATGGTAATCGTCTTGAGACAAACGGCAATGGCGCTGAACTGTTGACGAACATCTACAGAGAAAGGATAGGCGATTATCCCAAGTTTTTCAAGATGGATGCCCTTTGTAGATTAGGTTTCGTGGCATCAGAACTGCTGTTGCAATGTGAGAAAGAACGCCTGCACGACAGTGATGAGCGTGCTATAATCTTCTTCAATAGCACATCTTCGGTGGCAGATGATAAGCGTTATCAGTCAACAATTGATGACATGGATCAGTATTTTCCGAGTCCTGCCATATTCGTTTATACACTGCCGAATATCGTAACGGGCGAAATAGCGATAAGAAACAAATATTTTGGCGAGACGAGTTTTTATGTTTTGCCCCAATGTGACGCAGACATCATTCAGCAAACCGTTGAAGAAGCCTTTGCCGATAGCGACATAACGTCGGCTATATGCGGCTGGATAGACTGCGCGAATGCCGAACATTTCGAAGCGAAGTTGATGCTCGTGGATGCAAAAAGCACGTCGGACATGGCGTTTAATAGAGAAAATATAAACAAAATAATGAAATAAAGAAAATGGAAAATCTAATCAACGAACTGAAAAAAGAAATTATTGAGGCACTTAATCTGGAAGAGATTCAGCCCGAAGACATTGAAAACGATGCTCCGCTTTTCGGCGAAGGACTCGGACTTGACTCAATAGATGCGCTCGAACTGATCGTGCTTTTGGAAAAGAAATACGGCATAAAGATCAGCGATCCTGCAAAAGGAAAAGAGATCTTTGCATCGATCAGTACGATGGCAAAATACGTTCAAGAAAACCGAACAAAGTAAAGAAAACAAACATATCTATGATGTCGCAAATAGTCATCACAGGAACAGGAGTGATTTCTGCCATAGGAAACGACAAGGCAGAGACGCTGCACTCGTTGCAGAACGGCATAAGCGGCATTGGCAAAATGACGCATCTGAAATCGGAGCACACGGAATTCCCAGTGGGAGAAGTGTCACTTTCGGATACAGAATTGTGTCAACGTCTCGACATTTCCACCGAAACGCCGACAACGAGAACGTTTCTGCTCGGTGCGATGGCTATGAAAGAGGCGCTTGATGAGGCGCATCTCATAGGCGAAACAGATAAGAATATCGCCTTCGTTAACGGCACAACCGTTGGCGGCATGGATAAGACAGAGCGCTATTATGCTGATTTCCTGACGCGAAAAAAACATCTTGAATATCTGAAAACCCACGATTGCGGTGCCTGCACAAATATGATTGCCGATTATTTCGGTATTTTTTCCAGTGCGACAACCATTTCAACCGCTTGTTCTTCGGCTGCAAACGCAATAATCTTTGGTGCGAACCTAATAAAAAGCGGTCGCGCCGACATTGTTGTTGTGGGCGGATGCGAATGTCTTACAGTGTTTCATCTCAACGGATTTAATTCGCTCATGATACTCGATCGCGAGGAATGTCGTCCGTTTGATGCGACTCGCGCAGGACTGAATCTTGGAGAAGGCGCCGCCTATCTGGTGATGGAATCGGAAGAATCGGCGAAGGAGAGAGGTGCAAACATAGTGGCTCGATTGGTAGGATACGGCAATGCTTGCGACGCGCATCATCAAACGGCATCATCAGCTGACGGAAAAGGCGCGTTGCTGGCAATGACAAAAGCGTTGGAAATGGCACAACTTGCGCCGTCGGACATCAGTTATATCAATGCGCATGGCACAGGAACACCAAATAATGATGCCAGTGAAACGACAGCAATCATGCAACTTTTTGGCGAGAATGTGCCACCTGTGTCGTCAACAAAGGCGATGACGGGACATACTACGAGTGCTTCGGGGTCGATAGAAGCCGTGTTTTGTATCATGACATTGCAACATCAGTTTTTGCCTATAAACAGAAATTGGCACGAAAAGATAGAAAACGGTTTTGTTCCTGTCACGAATTCTGTTCCGAAAGCACCACTTCGCTACGCACTTTGCAATGCATTCGGCTTTGGAGGTAATGATTCGGCGATGGTGTTTAGTTTTAAAGAGGAGAGAGGAAAGAGGAGAGAGGATTCTAAAGAGGAGAGAGAAGAGAGAAGAGAGGAGAGAGAATACCACAACTCCACAAGGCAAGAACGTTCAATGTTCAACGTTCAACGTTCAACGTTACAAGTTCTTGCCGCTTCGCAGATATCACTTCAGCAGCCGTTATCGGAGCAATGGATGCAAGAAGCAGTGGAATATGATGTGCCGTTCAGTAGAGCAATCGATCCGAACTTCCGTGAATTCATAAATCCGATGGAAGCAAGGCGAATGGGGAAACTACTGAAACGTGCGCTCGCAACGGCAAAATCAGTAATCAAAACCACTGGCATTGAACATCCGGATGCCATTATTACAGGTACAGCTCTTGGCTGTTTAGAGAATACTCAGCTATTTCTCGATCAGTTGATTATGGAAGGCGAACAACTTCTGAAGCCAACATATTTCATGAATTCTACTCACAATACGATCTGTTCGCTAATAGGAATCAACACCAAGTCGAACGGATATAACTGCACTTTTTCGCATCGCAATATCTCGTTTGAGTCGGCATTGCTTGATGCAGCTATGCAAATGCAGCTGAACGAGATTAGTAATGCGCTCGTTTGTGCAGCAGACGAGATGACACCTTCATGTTTTGAGCTGCTCAAACTTGCTGAAAGCGAAAAGCAGAAAACGCAGAATCGTACACAAGGAGAAGCCACTGTTGCAATGATGTTGGTGAAAGACGTGCCCGAAGGAGTTACACCTCTCGCAACGATATCATACATAAATATTTTGCATAAACCACAAATCAGTGTGCTGAAAGCCATTCTCGAAGCATTGAATGACGACAATCTGGATGGCGAAAACGTTGTTTGGGACACCGAATGCCCATCTTCAATGCGATCGTTGCCCAATTTCGGCAGCAATTCAGGAACGCTGATTTATGCTGCTTCTCATCTCATCAGCGCAGGAAAATACAGTTCTGTGACAATCATCAACCGCGACTGTCCTGCCGATATTGCCATAATAAAACTGGAAAGAACAAGAAAAGACGACGTGATATGCGACTGATAATCATTTCAATCATACAATCGGTGCTGCTTTGTTCAGGTCAGGTATTCCTGAAAATAGCACTTTCCCGAATGGGAGATTTTGCATGGAGCACCACGTTTTTTGTTCGTCAACTTACAAATTGGTGGTGGCTCGGCTGCGGATTTTGCTACACAGCAGCCACGATTCTTTGGTTCTATATCATCAAAACGTTTCCTTTCAGCATGGCATATCCGATGATCTCACTAAGCTATGTGTTCGGAATGTTTGCTGCAATCTTGTTTTTCAACGAACAAGTGCCGCTGCAACGCTGGCTCGGTGTACTACTTATCATAACAGGTTGTTTCTTAATATCATACAAAAATGTTTAGATTAAAATCAGTTTTCATAGCGATCGTCATATCATTCGTCGGACTTTCGGCTTCGGCTCAGCGCATGACAGCGCAACAAAAACAGCAAACCATTGCGGCAATAACGCGAGCTGCGAAAAAGATAAGAACGCTTCAAGCCGACTTTTCGCAAGTGAACCGCAACTCTTTTTTCAGTGAAGAAAAGACATCCGAAGGCAAAATGTACTTCAAAAGTCCGTCATTGTTGCGTTGGGAAATAACAGATCCCGTCTCGAACACGCTGATTGTGAACAAGAAACAAGTGATATCACGCATCGGAAAGCACACATCACGACTCGATATTTCAGAAAACAGAGCAATGCAAAACATGATGCAGCTCATTGTGAGTAGCCTTTCGGGACAAAATCTGACTTCAAACTCCGACTTTAATATCTCAATGACTGCCGCGAAAGGACAGTGGATAGCCACACTTTCGCCTAAAAGAAAGGACATGAAGCAAATGTTTAAGTCGATAATTCTTACGTTTAACAACAAAACCCGACTTGTTACTCAAGTGAAAATGAATCAAACATCGGGCGATAATATTATAATCAATTTCAGGAACATTAAGACAAATAAGTCGCTGAGCAACAATCTTTTCAAATAATCGCTGACAAACGACGAGCTAAAATCACTCGTCTGCCCACACGATTTTGTGATCGCTGGCACCCAGTTCGAAGTGATACTTTGCAATTCCCATATCCATTCTAGTGTAAGGACCTTTGTCAGAAGACGCTTTTACGCGACCATCGGCAAGCAGATTGAAATGAAATTTCTGCTGATTCATTGCCGTTGGAGCAAGCAATGCCCATTCAACACCGCGCTGAAACCAATCAGGCATTTGATGGAAATCGCTGCAAATCTGCTCACATGTCTTTATCTTATGCGATGTGCCCTGCGTCTTTCCATATCCGATTGATATGATTGCATAAAGTTTTTGATTATCCTTTATCACACATTTTGCGCGGTTTTTGTGATAAGTAAGACCAAGCCAACACGTGTTAAGTCCCATTTCCTGCGCCCGAAGTACGATCATCTCACCATAATAGCCCAACTGTTCTTCGGTTTTTTCAGCCATATCGCCAACAAGACAGATATAGTTGCGAACATTTTTGTGCATACCAAAAAGCGCTAACGACTTGATTCGGATGTCGTCATCGTTGGTAACAAGTTGCATATTCAATCGCGACTGCGCATTGAGATCATTGATGAAAGCACGCAAAGCATCGGCTTTCTCCTCTGGAATGGGCTCTTTCGTGAAGGCTCTCACGGAATGTCTCGATGCGATGAGTTTATAATCTATTGCCATAATGCCATGTATTAAGTTCTTGGCAAAGATAATTATTTTTGCGAAGAAACCGCAATTTGCGCACTATGTTTTTGTATTCTTCGCAGAAAAAGACAGAAAAATGTGGTCGCTTTTTCAAAAATATTCGTCAGCATGCAATGTTTTGCGCTTTTTTTCTTATCTTTGCAAATAATAATTTTGAATATTAACCGAAATAAAGAAGAAAAAGAATAATGGCAGAACTACCAGCACTAATAAAAGACCTTGCACTGATTTTGGTTGTCGCAGGCATAGTAACGCTCGTTTTTAAGCGACTGAAGCAACCATTGGTTTTAGGATATATCGTGGCGGGATTCCTCGTTTCGCCTCACATGCCCTATCTAATGTCGGTCGTAGATAAGGCAGATATACAGACGTGGGCGGATATTGGCGTGATCTTTTTGCTGTTTTCGCTTGGACTTGACTTCTCGTTTAAGAAGATTCTCAAGATGGGAATGGCGCCCGTTATAGCCGTATTGACAATCATTTTCTCGATGATGACGCTGGGAATTTGCGTAGGTCATGCCTTTGGATGGGGAAAAATGGACTGCATTTTCTTAGGAGGAATGTTAGCTATGTCGTCAACCACCATTATATATAAGGCATTTGATGACTTAGGATTGCGACAACAGCGCTTCGCAAGCCTTGTTATGAGCGTTCTTATATTGGAAGATATATTAGCTATCGTTATGATGGTGATGTTAAGTGCCATTGCCGGAGGGTCAAGTCCTAATGGTGGCGAGATGGTTGGTAGCGTTTTGAAGATAGCTTTCTTCCTAATCTTATGGTTTGTTATAGGCATTTTCGTCATTCCTTTGTTCCTTAGAAGTACCAGAAGACTGATGAACGACGAGACATTGGTAGTGGTTGCACTCGGTTTATGCTGTGCTATGGCGTGGATTTCTACCGCAGTTGGTTTCAGTAGCGCCTTTGGAGCGTTCGTTATGGGTAGTATCCTTGCCGAAACTATAGAAGCTGACAAGATAATTAAGGTGGTAGAACCCGTAAAAAACCTGTTTGGTGCAATATTTTTCGTGTCAGTCGGCATGCTTGTTGACCCAGCCATACTCGTCAAATACGCCATTCCGATAATAATTCTTGTGCTAGCCATTCTGATAGGTCAGGGAATTTTCGGTACAACAGGCTTTCTTCTAAGTGGTCAACCATTGAAAACTGCAATGCGTTGCGGCTTTTCGATGGCACAAATCGGTGAATTCGCCTTCATTATTGCATCACTTGGTCTTGCGTTAGGCGTGATAAGTGACTTTCTTTATCCCGTTGTTGTGGCTGTTTCGGTGATAACAACGTTCTTAACTCCGTATATGATGAAAGTAGCTGAGCCATGTTACGCTTATCTTGAGCAGAAATTGCCAGAGAAATGGGTGAGACAATTGAATCATCTCAGTGCATCTCATCAGGCAACGCCTACAGAAAACAGTCTTTGGAAGAAACTTTTAGGGCAGATGACGCTCTATACGGTGATATATTCTATATTGTCAATTGCCGTAATAGTGCTGATGTTCACGTTCTTTTTGCCTTTTATGCAACATATTATGCCGCATAAATGGGCGAATGCAGTGTGTGCAGTGCTGACGATTTTGATCATTTCACCATTCCTTCGCGCAATGATCATGAAGAAAAATCATAGTGAAGAAGTTAAAAAGCTATGGACTGAGAATCTGATGAACCGCTTTCCTATCATCTTTACCGTACTTGTGAGGATAGCTATTGCGGCAGGTTTCATCTTCTATGTATGCAAACAACTCTTCGATTTTGCCCCAGCCATGCTCATTGCCATTGCAATTGCTGCAATAATTATTATGATATTGTCGCGTCGTTTGAAGCATCACAGCATAAAACTTGAGCGAATGTTCCTGCAAAATCTGCGTTCTCGCGACATCGAAGCGCAAGTTCATGGCAAGAAAAAGCCGCTTTTTGAAGGTCGTTTGCTCGATAGAGATATTCATATCAGTGATTTTGAGGTGCCAGAAGACTCAGCTTGGGCAGGGAGAACACTGCAAGATCTGCAATTTCGCAATAGATTCGGCGTTCATGTCAGCAGTATTTTGCGTGGTCGACAGCGAATAAATATTCCAAATGGCGACAATGTCATCTTTCCAGGCGACAGAATTCAAGTGATTGGAAACGACGAACAGCTTCACACTTTCGGTCAGTCGATGCGTTCAGAGCTCGTTCCTGACGATCCCGAAATAGAGAAACGCGAAATGAAATTGCGTCAGATAATCCTTTCAGGTTCAAGTCCTTTCATCGGGAAGACATTGAAAGAAAGTGGTATTCGCGATAAATTCAACTGCATGGTTGTGGGAGTTGAGGAAGGACAAGAGAACTTAACTCTCATTGATCCTGACAGAAGATTTGAGCGAGGTGATATAATCTGGATTGTTGGTGAGCAAGATGATCTCAACAAAGTGTTTGCGATGAATGAGGGGAAATGAGGGGATTTTGAAGGGAAGATAAAGAGAAGATAAAGGGAAGATAAGGGGAAGATAAAGGGAAGATAAAGGGAAGATAAGGGGAAGATAAAGGGACATTACCAAAAAGTCTGTATGGATTTATCTGATTATTCCATATCACGCATTGGTAACGTCCCTTTATCTTCCCCTTATCTTCCCTTTATCTTCCCCTTATCTTCCCTTTATCTTCTCTTTATCTTCCCTT
>Ga0065709_1000059_pt1 | contig 16253 bp, 8 predicted proteins | sample Hoacrofraction14_2_FD_59096 | JGI IMG/M metagenome (GOLD analysis project Ga0065709, IMG submission 59096) | Hoatzin crop microbial communities from Cojedes, Venezuela, sample from fiber fraction 14 v1 | ecosystem: Host-associated > Birds > Digestive system > Esophagus > Crop | place: Venezuela...
TGTCTGCTTTTGCAGTATGTGGTATGAGTGCTTTCGCTGACACCACCGCAGCAACCGACATGACCAGTTCGTGGGGTGACTGTGTAGACGACTCGCTGTATTTCACGCTCTATGATCAGGACGCTAAGGCTGTTACTGACACTCGTGAAGCTACCGTTACCGAGGAAGGTCAAATCCTGATGTTGGATGTTAACCTGCAATGCAACTCGACTAACGCTGTTGAGACTGGTCTCACCGCTATGAACTGCACGTTCAAGGTGCCCCAGCAGTTTANNTTNGTTNAATCTGCAACTAAGACTTACAATCCCGAGACCGAGCAACTTGAAGAATCATACGTAGATTGGATTCGTAACACCAAGCGCCTTGATGATAGCTGGTCATTTGCACAGGGTAACGTAACCGAGAAGCGCGAGGATGGTAGCACCAAGACCCGTGGTGATGGTAGCCTCTATCCCGATGTAACTCCCGACACCCTCTGGTCGGCTGTTTGGTACAGCAGCACCGCTTCCNCTGTTAAGGAGACCTCTGGCAACATGTTCCGNNTCAGCTACAAGTGCCTCGATCCCAACTTCGAGGGTCCTCTGTACTTCGAGATTGGTGAGCAGACTTTTGCTGACCCCATCACTGCTAAGACGCACTCTACCTACTATGGCTATCGGATTCTCAATGCCGATGGCACCTACAGTGGCTATGTTCACCTGTATGCTACCAAGTTCGCCGTTTATGGTGCAAGTGGTGTAAGCGAGGTTAACGCTAACAAGGAGATTGCTGGTGTTAAGTACTATAACATCGCTGGTCTCGAGAGCAACGAGCCCTTCCAGGGTGTAAACATCATGGTTACCAAGTACAACGACGGTTCGCAAAAGGCTGTTAAGGTTATCAAGTAATCCTGATACCCCCATCATAAAAGACTTCCTGACTCCGTCAGGGAGTCTTTTTTTATGCGTGCACGCCTGGTGTATGGCCTCACGCACAGGAGGGCCTCACGCAGACTGCGCAGACTACGCAGACCTCACCGCAGATGGGATATTATCCTCGCGCGGACCAGCGCGGACCAGCGCGGACTTACNATTGGAGTGGTGATGAATCTAGACCTATATAAATAACGGCTCCGCAGGGGTTAGGCTGCGGAGCTGTTATTATTTATTAAGTCTGCGGAGTCAGCGTAGTCTGCGTGAGGCCCTCCTGCAAATAAGCCGGGATTAGAGGCCGCGGCCGTGGCAGTTTTTGTATTTTTTGCCGGAGCCGCAGGGGCAGGGGTCGTTGCGGCCGATTTTGGGACCGGCTTGGATGGGCATGGTGGGACGNTGCGGGCCCTGNGGAGCGGAGGCGGCACGGCGTTGTGCGGCCTGCTCGGGGGTCTCNCCACGGTTCTCGCTNTAACGCTGCTGCTGGGCGGGCATCTCGCGCTGTTGCACGGTGGTAGCNTCTTCTTCCTGCATGGGGATTTGGCCGCGCATGAGCATCGACACCGCCTTGGCNTTCATCGTGCCCACCATGCTCTTGAACATGTTGAAGGCCTCGACNTTGTAGATAACGAGCGGGTCTTTCTGCTCGTAGCTGGCGTTCTGCACCGACTGGCGCAGCTGGTCCATCTCGCGCAGGTGCTCCTTCCAGCTCTCGTCGATGGTGAGCAGGAGGACAGCCTTTTGCCAAGCTTTGGCAATCGACTTGCTACCCGTTTCGTGGGCTTCCTTGATTTCGGTGGTGATGCCGAAGGTGCGCTTGCCATCGGTGATGGGCACGCGGATGAGGCCCTGCGGCTCCATGCCGTTGGCCTGCTGCTCGGCAACGATGCGCTCGATGACGGGGTGAGCCACCTCGCTCAGGCGCTCGGTNTTGCGGTTGAAGGCGGCNAGCACGGCATCAAACAGCGCGTCGCGCAGCTTGTCGCTATCCTGGCGACGGAAGGTCTCCTCGTCGAAGGGCGGCTCGAGGGCGTAGGTCTTGAGCACGTCCATGCGGAACGACTCGTAATCGTCTTTACCATAGCGCGATACCACATCCTCGACGCTGTCGTAGAGCGTGTTGATGATGTCGGTGCCGATGCGCTCGCCCATCAAGGCGTGGTGGCGGCGCGTGTAGATGACGCGGCGTTGCGCGTTCATCACGTCGTCGTACTCGAGCAGGTGTTTACGGATGCCGAAGTTGTTTTCCTCGACGCGTTTTTGTGCGTTCTCGACGCTGTTAGACATCATCTTGGACTCGATGGCTTCGCCGTCTTTCAGGCCCATCTTGTCGAGCATCTTGACGACGCTTTCCTTGACAAACAGGCGCATGAGCTTGTCCTCGAACGAGACGAAGAACACACTCGAGCCCGGGTCGCCTTGACGTCCCGAACGGCCGCGCAACTGGCGGTCGACGCGGCGTGACTCGTGGCGCTCGGTACCCACGATGGCGAGACCACCTGCCTCGCGCACCTCGGGCGTGAGCTTGATATCGGTACCACGACCTGCCATGTTGGTGGCGATGGTGACGACGCCCTTGCCGTTGACTGAGCGGCCTGCTTGAGCCACGATGTCGGCCTCGCGCTGGTGCAGCTTGGCATTGAGCACGTTGTGNTCGATGTGGCGCAGTCGCAGCATTCGGCTGAGCAACTCACTGATTTCGACCGAGGTGGTACCCACCAGCACGGGNCGNCCNGCGTCNCGCAGTCGCTCGATTTCCTCGATGACGGCGGTAAATTTCTCCTTTTGCGTCTTGTAGATGCGGTCGGGCATATCCTTGCGAATCACCGGTTTATTGGTGGGGATGGTGACCACATCGAGTTTATAGATGTCCCAGAACTCGCCCGCTTCGGTCTCGGCGGTACCGGTCATACCAGCCAGCTTGTGATACATGCGGAAGTAGTTCTGGAGCGTGATGGTTGCAAACGTCTGCGTGGCGGCCTCGACGTTGACGCCCTCNTTGGCCTCGATGGCNTGGTGGAGACCGTCGCTGTAGCGTCGTCCTTCCATGATACGGCCCGTCTGCTCGTCGACGATTTTCACCTTGCCCTCGGCATCGACGATGTACTCGTCGTCGCGGTTAAAGAGGGTGTAGGCCTTGAGGAGCTGGGTNACGGTGTGGACGCGCTCCGCCTTGATGGCATAGTTGGCGAGGAGTTCATCCTTGCGGTTAGCCTTCTCCTCGTCGGTGAGCGGCTCGTTGGTCACTGCCGACAGCTGNGCAGCNATGTCGGGGAGGACAAAGAACTGCGGGTCGTCGGTACCGCGTGTGAGCACGTCGATACCCTTGTCGGTGAGCTCGACGGTGTTGTTTTGCTCCTCGATGATGAAGTAGAGGGGGTCGGTGACGGTGGGCATCTCGCGGTTGTTGTCCTGCATGTAGAANGCCTCGGCCTTGAGCATGGCGGCCTTNACGCCCTCCTCGCTCAGGTACTTAATGAGGGGCTTGTACTTGGGCAGACCCTTGTAGGCGCGATANAGNCGCAGGACGCCTTCCTTGACCTCGTCGGGATTGTCGCTNGCCATCATGCGGCGGGCNTCGGCGAGNAANCCGGTAACAAGCTGGCGCTGAGCGTTGTAGACGCGCTCAACGTTGGGCTTAAACTGGTTGAACATCTGGTCGTCGCCCTTGGGGACGGGACCCGAGATGATGAGAGGCGTACGGGCGTCGTCGATGAGCACCGAGTCGACCTCGTCGACGATGGCGTAGTTGTGGCGGCGCTGCACGAGGTCCTCGGGGCGCATCGCCATGTTGTCGCGCAGGTAGTCGAAGCCAAACTCGCTGTTGGTACCGAAGGTGATGTCGCAGTTATAGGCGGCGCGGCGCTCGGGCGAGTTGGGTTGCGTTTTGTCGATACAAGCCACGCTCAATCCGTGGAACATGTAGAGCGGCCCCATCCACTCGCTATCGCGCTTGGCCAGGTAGTCGTTGACGGTGACGACGTGCACACCGTTGCCNGTGAGGGCGTTGAGGAAGACGGGGAGCGTGGCCACGAGGGTTTTACCCTCACCGGTAGCCATCTCGGCAATCTTGCCCTGGTGGAGNACGATACCGCCAATGAGCTGAACGTCGTAGTGNANCATGTCCCAGGTGATTTCGTTACCACCGGCAACCCAGTGGTTGACGTAGATGGCCTTGTCGCCATCGATTGAAACGAANTCGTGGCCGGCGGCGGTGAGGTCGCGGTCCATCTGGGTGGCGGTNACCACCACTTGCTCGTTCTGTGCAAAGCGGCGTGCGGTCTCCTTGACGATGGAGAACACCTCGGGGAGCACGGCNTTGAGCTCGTCCTCGAGGATGTCGAGAATTTCTTTATCGATTTTGTCGACCTTTTCCCACAGGGGCTCGCGCTGGTCGTAATCGAGTGTTTCGATTTCGGCCTTGATGGCGTCGATTTGGTCGCGTTGTTCCTTGACGGCGTCTTGCAGTCGCTGGCGGATTGCCGCGGTGCGAGCACGCAGGCCGTCGTTGTCGAGTGCTTCAATCTCGGGGTAAACGGCCTTAATCTGCTTGACGATGGGCGTAATTTTCTTCAAGTCACGCTCGCTCTTGTTGCCAAACAGCGATTTGAGAAAGTCATTGAATCCCATTATAAATGTTTTCTATATATATAGATGTGTTGATTAATTTCTATTTAACTCGCAAAGGTAATCATTTTTTGCGAACTGCGGGGCGTTGTGACGANGGATTGTCGATTTTTGTTACAATCCAGCCCAGCGAACGCACGGCACTGGCGGCTGCCAGCAATGCAAACGTGGCGTTGCCGCACTGCGGAATCCACGCCCACAGCAGGCCCACGACGATGAGTTCCACCAGATTTAGCCAGTGATAACGCTTGAGCCAGCCGTGGTTGCGGCGGCACCACACCGCCAGGGCGGGAACGAGGCACAGCGGGTGCGCCCACAGCAGCACATAGTTGGGCGAGAGCGACTCGTGGGTCGAGCAGGTGACCATGAACGTGAGCAGGCAGCCGATGAGGCCCAGCACGCCATAGAGGGCGCAGTCGAGCCAACGCGTCATGCGGTGGCGNCGCCAGTCGCGCACGTCGATGGCGATGACCAGCGCGAGCAGNAGNAGCGCCGCCGTCACGGGATGCAGGTACCACGGCGTGGGCGGNCCGGCGAGNCCATCGTCGCTGCCGGGCACCATCACCGTGCGCCGCGTCACCAGAGGGGCACGGCCGCTGGCGGTGAGCACCGACGCGCTATCGAGGGCGTCCATGAGCACCATGGGGACAAACATCTGCGCACGCCAGTCGAGGGCGGTGTCGGCAGGGGCNCCGAGCAAGAAGTCGATGCCAAGACGGTACCACGCGTAGTTGCGGTTGTAGTAACGCGCCATGGAGCGGAACGTGGTGGGTGGCTGCTGCGCGGCGGGCGTGTGGTAGAGCAGACTGTCGCCCAGNGCACGCTCGATGATGTCGCGCGGNCGCGTGGCGCAGTTGTCGCTCAGGTAACGGTAGCGGTAGGTGGCGTTCTCGGGGCGGATGTTCTCGAGCATATAGGCTGCCACGCCGCGNGCCTGCTCCTGCGTGAGGTTCAGGTCCTGCTCAATCATCTTGCGNCCCTCCATGCCCTGGGTGGCATACTGCGCGGGGATGCCCACGCACAGGTAATCGGTCTCGCCCAGCACAAAGCGGCCCACAAAATTGGGCGCNCGGAAGTCAAACACGCCATAGTTGAAATAGGCGTCCATGCCATGNGGCNCNGCNTTACGCACGCGCAACTCGGTGTGCCCGTAGAGCGAATGNAGCTGGTCNCCNGGGTAAAAAGTCACCAGGCTCACCACGATGCTGTCGCTCACCTGCGCAGCCACNGCTTGCGGCAACAAGGCANCGATGCAGCCAGCCACGGCGACAATCCACCGCGACCAGCGCCATTTCGACCTGTCACACGTCACATTATGTTTCATCGTCATCATCATTAACAACTACCATGCCACTGCCACAATGACAGCCCCACAAAGTTACTCACAATCTCCCACCTGCNCAAATATCCTCGCGCGGACCAGCGCGGACCAGCGCGGACTTTTTAATTTTAAGCGGAAAAAAGAGGGCAAATGGTGTTAAAAAGGGTTATATAAACGGAAAATAGGGCTGTGAGTGGGATTTTAGGTTGTAGATACTGAAAAATCGTGCTATCTTTGTACCCGTAATAAGGCAGTATTCATATTTAACAATTGCACTTTTCTTATAGTTACTTTTAAAGAAAAAAGGGACGCTCGTGAGAGTACCCCCTTTTTTTTATAGCGTGGAGAGTGAAGTTTTAGCGGCTGTGCCGCTTTTTTTTAGTCCGCGCTGGTCCGCGCTGGTCCGCGCGAGGAAAACCCACAGCGCGGAACGCGCTTCAACTCAACTCTCAACTCTCGTAACTCGTAACTCCTATTAGCACTGGTCGAGNACTTGGGTGATGCGGGTGATGGTGCCGGGGTGGGTGGCGGTNTCGTCGGTGGCGTTCCAGCCTTTGCCNTTGAGCCACAGGGTTTGGCAGCCGAGGGATTCGGCGGGGAGGATGTCTTTGTCGAGGCTGTCGCCNACGACGAGGACCTCGTCGGGCTCGAGTTCCAGNGCGTCGATGCCCAGGCGGTAGAGCGTGGGATTGGGNTTGCGGACGCCGACGACGGCGCTCTCGATGATGCCGCGGAAGAAGTGGCGGATGCCGTAGTCGCGCAGCACCTCGTCGATGTTGCCATAGAAGTTGCTCACCACCATCATGGGATAGCGGTGCGAGAGCATCTCGAGCACGGGNCGTGCCTCGTCGATGCACTCGGCGGCGGCGCGGTAGCAGTAGCCCGCCACGGCGGCAGCCCATTGCTCACGNTGCGCGGCNGTGGCCTGTGCGGCAGTGCCCGTGATGGCGTCGAGCTCGGCAGCGACCTTCTTGCGCATGGTCACCTCGAAGTTGTCNCCCGGCAGGACGATGCGTTCGCGTGCTAGGCGGCGTTCGCCCTGGACGTAAGCGTCGCGGAACTCCTCGCGGGTGGCGGGGATTGCCGCNTGCTGGTAGCCTTGCCAGATTACCTCGCTCCAGTGGACGCCGCGGCTGTCGAGCGTGCCACCGTAATCAAAGATGATGCCCTTAATCATGACCGTGTTTCGCTTGCNNNGGTGGNTGGATAGTCGCCGCGCTCGAGTTCAGCCAGCGTGATGCGGCAAGCGCGCTCGTGGCGCACAATCATGTAAATCATCATCAAGTTAAACACCACGATGTCGATGACAAAGTAGAGCCACGGCATGTTGATAATCACGGTGATGAACATGGCGATGATGCGCGTGTTGAAGGTGAGCATGTTGGTGTACTTCATCAGCGGGAGGCTGCGGCTGCGGAAGGCGTCGCGCAGCGATTGCGGCAGTTCCTCGCCATAGTTGTCGTGCATGGCCTTGCGCAGGCGTTGCATGGCGGGAGTGTTGCCCTCCTGNCCAGCGGTGTAGAGGCCATAGAAGAACATGGTGAGTTTCTTCCAGACGTTGCCCTTCCACGGGAGGTTGCGGTAGTTCTCGCGGATTTGTGCNGCGNTGTCGAGTTCGCTACCGTTCTTGCCCTTGAGGATGTAGAGGTGGAACTGGCGGTAGTAGTCGGCGCTGGCGGCCTGCTTAGTGTGGCTCAAGCCGGAGAGGATGGCCATCGTCCAGATGACCCAGGCGTGGTTGATGAAGAAGTCACCGGGCCAGAAGTCGCCGAAGGTGGCCTCGCGCAGTGCCAGGGCGACATAGATGGTGACAAACCAGAAGTCGCCGCTCAATCCATCGAGGATGCGGCCGANGCGGCTGTATTGCCCCGTCATGCGGGCGAGCTGCCCGTCGGCGCTGTCGTAGCTGTTGGCCCACACGATGAGGAGCATGCCCACATAGTTNAGCCAGCGCAGCTCGGGNTGNGCGTAGTAGAGCAGCACGCCGCCNGCGACGCCCAGGAAGATNGAGGCGATGGTCACCGCGTTAGGCTTCACGCCCAACTTTGCAAACAATTTGGCCCANGCGAAGCCCANGGGCCGGTAGAACATCAGGTCGAGCGTCTCCTCGGTGTCCATCGACTTGAGGGTGGCGCGATACTCGTCACGGAGTGATTGTTTCATGTCGTTGATTGGTTGTATTTCCCTAATTATTGGTTATTTAGCAGCGCGCTCCTTGATGGCGCGGATGATGGCCTTGGCGATGTGGGGCGCTGCCTCGTTGCGGCAGGGCGCAAAGCTGGGCCAGTCGTTGAAGTCGATGATTTGGATGGAGCCGTCGGCACCGATGATGCAGTCGCCGCCGTAGACCACGACGTTGAGTTCCTCGGCAGCCCGCTGGCAGATGCTCTTGAGNTGCTTGAGGTCGAAATCGAGGCCTTGNGAGCGGCCGTTCACCTCTTCCCAGCCATACTTGCTGTGTCCCATGTCGAAGGGGTAGAACCAGTAGAAAAACGAGGTGTCGCGCACGCCGTAGAACTTCACCAGGTCGCCCACGAGGTGGACGTTGATGACGGCGCGCTTGATGCCGCGNTAGAAGTACTCCTGGAGCACCTCTTGTGCCTCCTCGATGTGGCGGACGTAGGACACGTCTTCCTTGTGCATGGCGTGGTGGTCGCCGCGTTTAATCCAGCANCTCTTGAAGCCGGCACGCTTGAGCAGGGGCTTGACGTTTTCGTTGGTGTCGACGATGATGCTCTCGGGGTAAGGGATNTTGTTACCCATGAGGATGCGTGTCATGCGCTCGCGGGTGCAGTTTTCGATGCCGTAGCCCGAGTTGATGACCAGGTGACCCTTGTCCTCGAGTTGCTGTAGCAGNGCGATGCTGTCGTCCTCGCGGCACATGGTCATGACGACCTCCTCGTCGACGCCGCCGGCGGCTTGCAGTTGTTCCTCGCTATAGACGTTGACCACGCAGCCGCGCTTGCGCAGCTGGTCGGCGGTAGCGTTAAAGATGGCGGTGTCGTTGCCGATGTGGTTGGGCGAGAATGCGCCAGCGCGCATGATGCCTGCAATATTGATATCAGCCATGAGCAGATAGTTTTTTAGTGGAATTAATGCTTATTGTGTGACGANGGGGCCTTGATGAAGCGCTCGGCGACGGCGATGTCGCTGGCGTGGTCCACGTCGATGATTTTGTCGATGCTATAGGCGCGCAGGTCGAGGCCNGCGGCGAGCAGGGCGCGCTGGAAGTTGCGCATGCGGCTTTGTCCGGTGGCGATGCAGTGGTCGAGCACGCGCCANGCCTTGTCGTCCATGGCGTAGACGCCGCCCGAGACATACTGCACGCGNTCGGGGCGCTGGTCGAGGAAGGCGGTGATGCGCATCTGCTCGTCGGTGCTCACATAGAGCGGNTTCTCGTCGTCGACAAAGGGGGTGACCGCCCACAGCCCGTCGGCGTCGCTGGCCTCGAAGGCGGCGATGTAGCGGGCGAAGTCGTCCTCGCGGAAGATGGTGTCGACNGTGGTGAGGCAGAAGCGGCCCGCGGGCATCACGCTNTGNAGTTCCCACAGCGAGTGCATCGAGCTGGGCGTGCTTTTCACCACCACGTGCAGGGGCACGGGGAGCTGGAGCGAGCGGATGTAGTCTTGCACCTGGGTCATCGTCTCGTTGACGATGATGCTGATGCTGGCGGCGTTACAGCGGCACATGATGTCGATGAGGCGCCGCACCATGGGCACGCCGTCGAGGCGCACCAGCGGCTTGGGCAGCGCCACGCCCTCTTGTGCCAGGCGTGAGCCCTCNCCAGCGGCTATGATTGCGTAGTTCATCATCGCTTTACAGGGTGTTATGCGTCCTTGGTCAAGTCGAGGACCACGTTGTCCTTGCTGTGGTCCACATAGAGGCGTCCCAGGGGGTTGGCGTGTGCCTCGTCCCAGCGGGCGCGGTTGCGCCANATGTCGATGGCGGTGTAGATGGCGTGGCGCATCGAGGCCTCGTTGGCGATGCCCTGGCCGGCGATGTCGTAGCCGGTGCCGTGGTCGGGGCTGGTGCGCACAATGGGGAGGCCNGCGGTNAAGTTCACGCCGCTATCCATGGCGACGGTCTTGAAGGGTGCCAGGCCCTGGTCGTGGTACATGGCGAGGATGCCATCGAAGTGGTCATACATGCGGCTGCCGAAGAAGCCGTCGCTGGCGTAGGGGCCAAAGCAGGTGATGCCCTCGTCGCGGGCTTGCTCGATGGCGGGGCCGATGATGTCGCGCTCCTCGGTGCCCAGCAAGCCGTTCTCGCCGGCATGGGGATTGAGGGAGAGCACGGCGATGCGGGGCTGCAGGCAGCCAAAGTCGCGCTGCAGCGAGGCGGCAAACGTGCGCAGCTTCTCGAGGATGAGGTCCACGGTGAGCATCGCGGGCACTTGGGCGATGGGAACGTGGGTGGTTACCAGCGCCACGCGCATCTGCTCGCACACCATCACCATGAGCGCCTTGGCACCATCGCCGGCAGCTGCCTCGAGGTACTCGGTGTGGCCGGGGAAGGCAAACTCCTCGCTGTGGATGTTGTCCTTGTTGATGGGTGCGGTGACCATGACGTCGATTTTGCCGTCTTTCAGGTCGCGGGTAGCGGCCTCGAGCGAGAGGAAGGCGGCGCGGCCTGCCTGTTTGCTGGGCTGTCCCATGTCGACTTTCACGTCGGTGTTGTCGCACTCGACGACGCTCGCCATCGAGTCCTTAGCGCGTGACGCATCGGCGATAGTGGTGAGTTGCAAGTTACCCAGGTTCAGGCCCTTACGGTGGTAAGCAATCACACGCGGGTTGCCATAGACGATGGGAGTACACAGGTCGAGCATCTCGGGCACAGCGAGCGTCTTGAGGACGACCTCGAGCCCGATGCCATTGGTATCCCCTTGAGTAATACCAATTCTTATCTTATTTTTCTTGTTATCCATAGTTACAACACAATTTATCCCGCAAAGTTACACATTTCCCTTCACTCACACAAGCACGCAGACCAGCGTGTAATATTTTTTGCACGCAGACCAGCGTGTAATATTTTTTGCACGCAGACCAGCGCAGACCAGCGCAGACTTAATATTTATTTGCTACCAAGTAAATAATTTAAAAAGTCTGCGCTGGTCTGCGCTGGTCTGCGTGCACTATATCACACGTGCAAAATATCACACGCGCACTATATCACACGTGAGGTCCGGGGTTAGCGGATGAGGACTTTGTCGACGCGGCGTTGTCCGTTGTTCATGAGCATGACGCGGATGTTGACGCCATCGAAGGGGGTGCTGCTGCTCAAGCCGTTGAGGTTGTAGTAGGTGATGGACTTGAGCGAGGAGGGCTCACCGACGATGTCGCGGATGGCTGTCATCTCTTCGGGGTTGTTGAAGATGTCGAGCGGGTAGATGCCGTAGCGGCTGGTGGGGTACTGGTCACCCTTACCGCTGACGCGGCGAGGTGCATCGGCATCGTAGGGTTGCTCGCTCAGCACGACGATGGCGTTGAACTGGTACATCGAGCCGACGTTCAGGCCGGTGGGAGCGCCATAGACGTCGCCGCCACCTTCACCTTCGGTTTCTTCAGCCCTCTTGTTGTAGTCCCAGTCGACAACCTCGATGGAACCATTCAGGTTGTTCTGGTTGTGCGCCGAATCGGTCTCAGTAGCTGAGCTCTCCTGGGGGATGATGAAACATTCCTCGTTAGCACCCGTTTCGGGGTTAAGCTGGATGCCAGCATAGACGGCCCAAGTGATGTAGCACACTTCGCTGCGGCGGGGCGTGTGGAAGTAGAGCGACTCACCCGTGGTGACGTTCNTTGCCGTGCCTTGACCCTGATACTCGGGAACGAAGTTACAGGTGATGTAGGTGTTGACGGCTTTTGCCATGGGGTCGTCGTCACCATGTTGCCAACCCGTGTAGGGCTCAATCTCCTNGCCATTGTAAGTAACGGTGTACTTGTCCTTGAGGCGCTCCTCGGAGTTNNNAANAATGGGGTCGAGGTCGTNGGGATTCATCACGCGCAGGATGTGGTTGTTCTCCTCCTTGTAGCTGAGGACAACATCGTTGAGCGTGAACATGTACCCCTAGGAAATCCTCGGCGCGGACGTTGCGTCCATTCTTCTTGTGGGTGCAGCACACCTTGGAGATGTCGAAGATGACCCAGTTGCTGTGGTCCCAGCCGTCGGTCAAGAGCGAGTCTTGCAGGTCGGCTTTGTAGACGTAGTCGACGTAACCACTGGGCTTCTCATCCAGGGCGCCCCTGTTGAGGTCGCGGCAGAAGATGTGGTGGTAGTGGTAGCCCTCGACGTCGGTTTGCGAGGTATCGTCGATGGCCCAGACGCAGACGAGGGTGTCGGTCACCTGGACGCGCATACCTTGCACGCAGTTGGTGATGATATCGTTGAGGGTACCCTTGTAGATCTCGGTGCTGTATTCACCGCTGCTTTCGGCTCCCGCAGTGAGGGAGCACAGNGCAGCGAGAATCATCATCAATTTATATTTCATTGTCGTTTTCATTGCTTTAATCATTGATAAAATGGTTACACACACGAGGTCTNGNTTAGTTCACAAGGTACTTCTTGTCCTTAACGATGTAGACACCCGGCTCGACGTTAATCGTGCGCTCATCACCTTGATTCAACTTGAAGTTGGCAATGTTGATACCCAGCATGTTGCAGATGGGCACTTCGACGTTGTCGGTGTTAGCAGCGACGGTGATTTGTCCACGTGTGATGTAGACCGAGTAGTCGGACGTTTGCTCGATGTTAGCCACATCGGTGAACTGGTCGGCGTTGCTGGTGATGCGCTTGCGCAGGGTGATGTTGAAGTAAGGCATGCGCGAGGCGGCGTTGCTGTTGTCGGCTTCAAGTTTGTACTTGATGAAGCCGCGGAACGGGCGGACGATAGCCTTCTTGTCGTTATCGACGAGGTTACGCGAGCTATAGAAGCGACCGTTAGCGAAATAGAAGCAGCTGTCTTGCTCTACACCGCAATAGGTGCTATAAGCCGTGAAGTGAACCGTGTAGGATTGGTTATCGGTAGTCTTGAACTTACCTTCGGCGGCCCAGTAGGGAACCGAGCTCAAGCCACGGTGCCACAGGTAGGTCGACTCGTCGTCGTAGTCGGGNATTACCCACTCGGTGCTGCGCGGCACGCGGCTGGGCACCACGGTAGCACCCTTTTGCACGATAATCATCAGAATCGAGTCGTTGGGGAAGACNTAGTTGTCGTCGATGACGCACAGGTAAGGACGNTTAGCGTAGAGGGTATCTACGAGTTCTTCCTCGCCATCCTCGGCGATGCGTCCCACGTTCTCGAAGACGACGTCGTTGATGTAGTTGTGACCGGTNGCGATTGCGCTGGCCTCAACCTCCNCGGTAGCGTGCATCGTGTAGGGCGAGAAGGTGGTACCCGAGAAGTCGACGTCGNTGGGCGAGGTGAACACGTTGTTGNGCAGAATCATGCGGAAGGGAACCGAGATTGTCTGGTAACGTGCGAGCTTGCTGCGGCGGCTGCTCGAGAGGTGACGGTCGTAACGGATGTAGTTGAACGCGTTGGTGCGAATCTCGTAGGGGTTGAAGAACGGTTCGCGGTCGGTGAGGTAGATGTTGGTACAAGCGGTGAAGAAGAAGTCACCGGGGTCCATCTGGCGGGCAAAGTTGGCCGCCTCACGCGTGTTATAGGGTGGGAAGAATACCAGGCAGTTGGTCGCGCAGCTGTCGCGCATCTCGCTAAACTTAATCTCGTTATCGGTAATCACACCCTTGGTCTTCGAGAAGTCGAGGTAGAGAATCTGCTTGGGGCTGTAGAGGCCTGCGGGAGCCGGTTGNCCCAGTGCCACGATGCTGTCGCGCACTGCGCGTTGTCTCGTGAGGTATTTACCCAATACCTCGGCAGCGTCTTTCGAGGTTACATAACCCACGGCAAGCTCGCCGTCATCACCAACCTCGCCATCGGGCTCGTAGCTATAGAACGTAATGCCATACCATGTGGTGTCGATGCCATACTCGCCAGCGTAGGAGCTGGGATAGATGGTGTCGATTTCGATGGTGGGATAGTAAGCGGTGTCGGTGAGGTTAACCTCCATGTTGTAGTAAGCGTAGAAACGGTGCTCGATTGCGCCCGTGGGAGCAATGTTGTAGCGCGTCTCGTCGCAGGTGAACACGTAAGAGGTATCGCGGAAGAAGGTGTTATCGTCGTCGAACTTGAACTCGCGCGTACCGAACATACCNTTCACCTTTTCACCACGGTAAATACCCGTGCTCTCGTAGTACTTTTTGGTAGTGAAGGGGTACTCCTGGAACACTTGAGTGACCGTGCGCTCCTCGCCCTCGAGCTCCGACGAGATATCGGAGATGTCCTTGGCGTTATTGAACTTGTAGGGGATGTTACCAATAACGTTGATGTTCACCTTGTCCTTGTAGTCGTGGTTAGCGGCTTCCGCAACGTTGTTATAAATGTTGTTGTTCTCGGAATAGCCGGTCTCGCTCTCGGTACCGAACAGTTTATAGTAGTCCGACATNACGAAGCCCGTNCGGCCGTGGCCGTTGTGCTCGCCCTCCCAGTAGGTGTTGTCGGTACTCTTGGTGTGCAGGTTCTCGAACGAGAGTTGCAGCGTGTGAGAACGCATCGAGGCAGGGATGGGGATGGTTACCGAACCGCCACCCACAGCGAAGTCCTCGGCGANAAANGTTGCATAACGGAAGGTCTCGGGAGCGTCGATGGCGCGAACCACCACGTCCATCTTGTCGATGTAGGGGTCCATGGCTTGGATAATGGGCTCNACATAAACGAGAGCCTCGAAGCCAGTAGANTTGTCCTCGGCTTCCTTGTTGCGGAAGATTTGGAACTTCAGGGCGTCGTTGTTGAGCGAGTCGAGCTCGTNCCACACAATTTGCTTGATACNCTGGTTCGAGGCAATCTCGAAGTCCTTGTAGGCCGACGCATCGCGGTTGTAGATACGCATCACATAGGGCTCGATTGAAGTACCATCGTGGGTGTAGTCCTCGGTAGCCGAAGCGTAGTATCTCACCTTCTCGTAGTTGTGCACGAAGTTCCACAGATAGTCATACGAATATGATGTGGAACCCCTAAACGATGAGGAATTTTCGTATATATATTCCTCCGTTGTACGGTAAACAAATTCCAGATAACAGGTATCCTGATAGACCTCGGCACCCACATAGTCGCCCTGATAATAGTTGCCCCAATCGTTTCGCAGGCGCTCATAGAAATAGGTAGTATCGGGGAACACACAACTGATTTTGCCATTGTCGTCATAATTCAAAATGAGACCATCTTCGAGTTTGGTACTCAGGGTCAAGTTGTGATATGTGGAGTAAACGTAGGTGTAATAGGAGCCAGAAACACCACGATAGGACGAAGCCGTGGAATACTCATCTCGAACACTTACGGCTTGGTCAGCCAAGTAGTAACGAGTGCCGTCAACATCGGTATAAGCCCTACCCTCCGAAGTAAGATACCATTTCGTTTCTTCAGTGCTATAGCTCAGTTTGCCATCGGCAACGCTCATATAGACCGCAGGGCTTAAAGCTTTATAAGAGTTCATACTGCGGCTGGCATTGTTATACTTTTTATCTGGATTGGTAGCGTAACTATAAATCTTAAACGTATAATCGCGCCGTCCGCTTGACTGGACGGTGAAGTAGCGGCTGTTGCCATACTCACCAGCGGTGTAGACGTTGGCGCCCACCATGGTGTAGCGCAAGTCTTGCAGGGCGGTGGTTTCCTTTGTGCCATCGCCGTCCATGTCGTAGTGCAGGTGTGCCGCCGAGGGGAGCTCATAGAAATAGGTAAGCGTGTCCTTGTCGGCACTCTGCAGGTGGAACATATACTGGTTACCCACCGCCTTGGTGGTAATGGACTTGTGGCCCTCGAGGGTCATGGTGTCGCGCTCGAAAACGTCCTTCGTCTTGTCGACGCAGTCGTCCTCGTAGAGAATCATGCCACCATAGATACCCTTGGCGTTACCCATGATGAACGACATACGGTCGCTCGAGCCTTCCCATAAGCCACCGGTTATGGTGGTCTTGGAGTTCGTGGTGATTTCACCCAGGTCGGTACGGCCCGTGTAGAAGGGAGCGGTAGCGCAGCTCACACCTTCGGTGATGTTCACGTTGAACTCGCTGATGGGGGCAATGTTGACGTTTTCGGTCTCGGTGGTGAAGGTCACACGGATTTTCACCAAGTGAATGGCCATATAGATACCTGAGGCCTCGTCAAACTGGTCGCACGCGAGCTTAAAGTTAAGCACGTTGCCCATATCCTTGGCACTGGTGCTGGCGCGATAGATGCGGTAGGTAGTGGTGTCGTTAGGATCACCATAACCCAGATTCTGCATGGGATACTTCTTGGCATTGAACGAGAAGTCGCTCTCGCACTCGCCAAAGTAGTAAGG
>Ga0065709_1000056_pt1 | contig 16227 bp, 8 predicted proteins | sample Hoacrofraction14_2_FD_59096 | JGI IMG/M metagenome (GOLD analysis project Ga0065709, IMG submission 59096) | Hoatzin crop microbial communities from Cojedes, Venezuela, sample from fiber fraction 14 v1 | ecosystem: Host-associated > Birds > Digestive system > Esophagus > Crop | place: Venezuela...
TTGGGGCTCGGTGACTTCGGCGCCGGTGATGTTGAACCAGCGGGTGCCGATGAGTTGACGGTCGCTCAGTTGCTGCTCGTCGAGGCCGGTCTCGGCGTTCATCATCAGGTACCAGTGGGCGGCAAATTGGCCATCGTCGCTGGTGGCGGTCATCACAACGGGTGTGAACATCTTGTCGACGGGGCCGCCGATGAAGGCGTAGTCGTTGATGTAGATGCTGTCGGTCGACGACGACCAGGCGACGTTATCTTGTTCGCCCATGAAGAAGCGCCCGGTGACGTTGTCGTAGGTGTCGGGCTCGATGAGCACTACTGCCACGGCAAAGGTCTTGGCGCACAGGTTGTCCTCCATGCCCTTGACGATGGGGTAGGTGTACTCGTCGCAATAGCTCCACTCGCCGGGCAGGTTCTCGCTGGCAGCGAGTTCCTTGACGGTCGTTGCGATGGCGCCAATGGTGTCGCCAGCGTAGGTGCCAAAGTCGGTGATGTAGTAGGTGTTCTCGGCGGTGTTGACACTGCTGTTCCACGTGCCGGTGTTACCCACGATGCTACCCGTGGTAGCTACGGTGTCGGGCAGGATGCCGGCGTTGTAGCAGTTGTGGAACTCGGTGGGGTAACTTCCGCTTGCGCAGCTGCCCACGAGGCCACCCACGTTCTCGGCGGCAACGATGTCGCCGCGGTTGTAGCAGTTGGTGAAGCTACTGCGCGCCTCGCCAGCCAGACCGCCAGCATTGCTGCCCGTGGCGGTGATGACGCCAGCGTTGAAGCTCTTGTTGACGTAGGTGTAGTAGCCTGCGTAGCCTGCGAGGCCGCCAGCGTTGTTGCCCGATGCGGTGACATCGCCAGCATTCCAGCTGTCGTTCATTGTGATGTCGTGGCTCGACAAGTTGCACACACCAGCAACGTTGTTAGCACCCGTGACGGTGCCCGTGTTGTAGCAGCCAGTGACAACGCAGTAAGCCGGCGTGTTACCCACACCTGCAACGTCATCGACTGCGCCCGAAACGGTACCCGTGTTGTAGCAGTTGGTGATGGTAACCTGCTCGGCATCGCTCGAGCCCGAAAGGGGATAAGCAAACACACCAGCCACGTTGCCGCACTTCTCGGCTGTGACGATACCTGCGTTGTAGCAATTGGTGATGGTGCTCGAAGGCGAGATGTAGGCAAACAGACCAGCCGTGCCATAGGTGTTGCCGCTGAGCGACGTGACGGTACCCGTGTTGTAGCACGAGTCGGCGATGATGGGCGACGACTTAGACGCGGCAGTTGCACCCAGCAGACCACCCACGGTCGACGGACCGCTCACAACGCCCGTGTTACCGCAAGCGATGAAGTAGATGGTGTCGGTGCCCGTGGTAGCGCCTTGCAGACCACCCACCACGGCAGCCTTCTCGGCGGTAACGGTGCCCTCGTTGACGCAGTGGATGTAGCGTGCGCCCTTACCGGTAGCGATGAAGCCACCGCAGTTGTTTGGCGTGCCGGTGTTGGTAATCGTACCCTTGTTGGTGCAATAGTAGAAGGTTGCGCCAGCGTCGTTAGTGCCAGCAAAACCAGCTGATGCACCACGCGTGCTCGTGACATTGGCCTCGTTGACGCAGTGGTCAAACAGCGCCTCCTTGAGTGCATATCCAGCGAAGCCACCAATCTTTTGAATCGTAGCCTCGATGGCAATCTTGTTCACGCAGTTGGTGAGCGTACCGTTCATCTTGCCCACGAAGCCGCCAGTGCCGGTCTTAGCGGTGGTAATCTTGCCCTCGAGGGTGAGGTCTTGAACCGTGCCGCCGATGCCCAGCGTGCAGATGGCGCCTTGATAGGTGGCTGTGGTCGTGTAGCTGATGCCGCTCACTGTGGTGTTGTTACCCAGCAGGTGGCCGTTGAACGGCGTGCCATCGTAGCCGAAGGGAACAAACGTGGTGTCGGCAAAGTTGATGTCGTTCATAATCTTGACATACTGCTCGGCGAAGGTGTTGCCCGTGCTCGCCATGTAGTGTGCAAACAAATCCCAGGTGTAGGGGTCAACAATCTGGAACGGGTCTTCGAGCGTGCCCGTGCCAGCCAGCGGGTTCTTGTTCACAGCTACCAGCGCATACTTGGTGCTGAAGTCGCCGCTGGTCACACACAGCGTGTCGTAGATGGCTGCGTCGGTCACGGTGGGCACCTTGAGCGTTGTGCCGCTGATGGTGAACTTGGTGCCATCGGTCAGCGACCATTGCGCCGAACTCATGGTGGCATCGTTGACGATGGTGTTGACAGTCTCGCTGTTTTGCAGCGACAGCACAACCTTAGCGGCAGCCTTCACCACATCCAGGTCGCTGAACATCGTCAGCACAGGATACTGGTTGGCAGCAAAGGTCCACACGCCCGTGTCGTAGCCTTCCAGGGCGGTGCCGNTGGTCANCTCGGCAGTGGTGAGGCCGCTCACGCCGGGAACGCCGCTATTAGACGAAGCCTGCAGGCCCGTNACTTGACGGTCGTAGTAAACNCCCACAATATCGCCCGATGCGGGATAGCTGTAACCTGCGATGGCGCCCGTGTAGTTAGGCGCTTGCGTGAATACGGTACCATAGTCGAGAGCGTAGTAGGTGTCGTTAGCGCCCGCNTAGGAGTCGCCCAGCGTGCTTGCGTTGTAGTTGCCAAACAGGCCACCTGCATAGCCGCCCGAGGCCTCGATGTGACCAGCATTGACGAGGTTCTTCATCCACGAGCCCAGCGTGTAGCCAGCGATACCGCCAGCATACTTGAACGTGGTGGCCTTGCTTTGCAGCGTACTCAGCTGCTTCACTTCAATCAAGCCCACGTTCATGCAGTTCTCAATCACGCCAGCCGAGGAGCCCACGATACCACCGCAGTTGACTTGACCCACGATGATGTTACCCGCGTTGAAGCAGTTGCGGATGGTACCCAGCTTGTTGAGCCATCCCGCGATGCCACCACCATTCTTGGTGTAGCAGCGCACGGTGCCGAAGTTGCGGCAATTCTCCACGAGGCCATAGTTCAGACCCACAAAGGCGCCCGAGTAGCCGTAGAAGTCAAATTGGCAATCCGACGCAAACGTCAGGTTCTTCAGCACGCCCCATTGCTCGATGCGTCCTATGAAACCACGATAGAGGATGCTCTTGGCGCCCTTAGCGTTAGGCGTGCCGTAGCTGGTCGCGGTGGGCTGCTTGGTCCACGTGATGTAGTACATCCACAGGTTGTGCATCGTGTGGCCACCGCCATCGTAGATGCCACCAAAGATGTTGTCCTCGACAATCGACTTGGGACACGAGATGCCCAGGAACGACGAGTCGTTCTCCATGTCGATGTCGTTCATCTGCTTGAAGTAGACGTGGTTGAAGAGCTGGCCCTTGGCACTGGTGAGTGTGCCCAGCAGCATCACGTCGGCCTTGGTCTTGATTTGGAACGGGTCGCTCTCGGTACCATTACCGGTAAACTGCTTGGGACAAACGCTCAGCAGCAGGAAGCGCGGCGCCATGTTCTGTTGCTCGGGGTTGTAGAAGGCGAGGGTGTCGACGCCCGTGCCACCATTGAGCACATATTGATTGTTAGAAATCGAGCCATAGTAGCCGGTGGTCACCAGCTTGCCGTTCTTGTACAGAGCAGCCTTGGTGCCACCCAGCAACTTGAGGTCGCTGTTGCTGGCGACGTACGACGTGTTCTCGGGCACAGCCTCGTCGAGGACGAGCACGCTGGCGCTGAGTTTCGCAGCATCGTTGTCGGCAATCGCCGTCAAGCGAGGATAGTAGCCCTCGGTGAAGGTCCACTTGTCGCTGGGGAATCCCGAGGGGCCCGACGACGAGGTCAGTGCGCTCGTGAGTGCGCGATATTTCTGGGAGCTGTAGTCCTCCATCTGCAGGTCAAAGTAGATGTTCTCGACGGTGGGGTTAGCGCCCTCGTAGATTTGACCGATGGTTTCGCGGGTCTCGTTCTCGCCGTCATAGAGGTAGTCGATGGCGTCGATGCGGCCCGTGTAGTAGCAGTTCTTGATGACGCTCTCGACGGTGGCGCCATCGATGACGGTGTTGCGTGCGCAACCCACGATGCCGCCCACGTAGTTACAGTTGACATCCTGGCAGTAGCCCGTGGCATAGCTGTTGGTCACCGTGCCCGAGAGCATGCCGACCACGCCACCCACGGCAGCCTTGGTCTCCTTGCCGTAGACGCTGGCTGTTGCGAAGCAGCCATCGATTTCGCCGCGGTAGTTCTGACCCACGACGCCGCCCACAAACAGGTTGTCGTGAGCCGTACCATCGACAACGCCAGCAAAGTAGCTGTTCAAGCACTTACTCGACGTGCCATAGAGCGTGCCCACAACGCCACCGGCGGTGTACTCGTCGGTCTTGCCGCCAGCGTAAACCTCGCCAATGGCGTGGCACAGGTTGATGGTGCCGTAGGCTTGTCCAGCCACGCCACCAGCGATACCCTTGTTACCCGTGACGGTGCCTTCAAACGAGCTGTTGCTCACGTCGGTTGCAAGGCCCACAACGCCACCGGTGCCCACACCGTCGTTCACCACGGTGCCCGTGACCGTGCAGTTGTCGATGCTTCCCATCGAGGCTGCAGCCACAGCGCCTGCATAGTAGCCAGCGCCGTTCACATTCACGTCGGTAAACTTGAGGTTCTTAATCACCGAGGTGGTGTCGGCAAAGCCAATCAGGCCTGCAAAGCCCGTGCTACCGCTGCTCACATACAAGCCCTTGAGCGTGTGGTTCTGGCCATCGATGATGCCACCGAAGTGGTGGTACAGGTTCTGGCCGATGGGGGTGAACAGGTAGTTAGCCATGTCGATATCGTTCTCGACCACGAAGTACTGGCCCTCGTAGGTGCGCGAGAACGTGTAGGTGCCGCCCGAGTGCGTGCGGTCCTCGTTGCTGTTGACAGTATTTGAAATATAAACCAGGTCGTTGACGGTGCGGATGCGGAACGGGTCGGCTTGCGTGCCGCTACCATCGAGCGAACTCGAGGGTTGCAGGATGCTGAACTCGATGCCCGTCAGCGTACAGTCGGTGTACTTGCCTGCATAGTACTTTTTGGTGCTATACATGGTCCACTCGCCCCAGGTGATGGCATCGCTGCGCACGTTACCCGTGATGTAGCTGGTCGTGAACTTGCCCGACGTCCAGTTGGCTGCGTAGGTATAGTAGTCACCGTATGTGTTGCCACCCTTCCAAGCGAGCTGGTTGTTGATGGTTACCGTGCTGTCGGAGTTCAGCAAGATGTTGACGGTCTTGCCATGGTTGCCGAAGTTCTTGACTCTCACCATGTTACCGCTCACTTGCTCGACAATGACGTTCCAGTCGACCGCCGTTGAGCCCGACACGCCCACGTGCATGTTGCCGTTAGCCACCTCGATTGTGGTGTTGTCGCCGGCGGCAAAGAAGCTGTTGGCGTAGGTGCCCGAAACGATGTAGATGGCCCACAAGGTCGAAATCGAGATGTTACCATCGTCGTCAATCGTACCCGTCAGTGGGGTAGAGCGGTTGGGTGAAGCGTCGCTGTTGGCTGCCGAGATGTCGCAGTCGCCGTAGGTGCTGTCGTTCATCACCACTTGATTGGGGATGGTGATGGTTTTAGCACTCAAGTTTACAGCGGCTTTCACCGTCACGCCATCTTTCCACCAGTTGTTAATGACGATAGTGTCGCCGGTGCCACGTGTGATGTTCACACCATTACCGCCATCGCTGCTCGACGAGGTGCGCGAGTTGTACAGCAGCACATACTTGCCCGTCAAGTCGTCAATCGACGAGATAGCACGTCGCTTGCTGGTGCGTTGCATGGTTGTGGGTTTCTCACTCGTTGCAGCCGTGAATTCGGTCTGCAACTCGGCTGGCATCCCTGTGACCAGTGTGGCCTCCTCGAGCGACGGCATCACCTCGGCACTGCCGGTGATTGCCGCTTTATCGAGGTCGGTCGCCCAAGCCACTGCCCCTGCGGTTAGCAAGCCTGCTACCGCAAGAAGTAATGTTCTTGATTTCTTACTCATAGAAGCGCTGTTTTTAGATTACACATTTTGTTCGTTTTTATAAGATAGCCGTAAAATTATAAAATAAAATCGAATTTTTGCAATAAAATTCCATTAAACTACCAATTTTCGTGGAAATTATTTTCACGCTCTTTCTCGCAACTCCCTGAAAGTTAATTAACTCGGTGATAATAACTTTTTTTGGCGGTTCAAGTAAATTTGCTTATTTTCGCAGCCGTAAAACCTGCAGTTCTTAATTTTGAACCTTACATATTGTAGTAAATGTCAATGCATGCGCGAAATTTAGTCTATACGCTCCTAGCCCTGCTTGTGGCGGTGCTGGGACAGCCTGCTCAAGCCCAGTCGGTTAGCCAAATTATGGAGAATGGCGAGCGGGCAGTTGCCGAGCAACGTTACAGCGATGCAGTGGGCCACTTCTACATGATGATGCGCCTCTACGAGCAAGGGGTGCGCGACACGGCCATGTGCAAGGCGTTTCTGCATGGAGGTAACTGCTGCGTTGTCGACAATCGCTACATCGAGGCGTTCGAATTCTTTACCTTGGGCATGAAGATTTCGCAGCACTTCAACGACAACGTTTCATTTTATAAATGTGTAAACAATGTGGGTAGCTGCTACGCCATTTTCGAGGACTACGAGCGGGCGGTACACTACTTCGAGCGCGCTCACCAGGGCGCCGTCAACTCCAACGACCCCATCGCCTTGAGCAACTCGCTCTATAACCTCGTGGGTGGTTATTGCAAGCTGAACAAGCCCGAGAAAGCGCAACACTACTTCGAGGAACACAAAAAACTCAACATGCCCGACAGCCTCTACAAGCGCTTCGCCCTCTACGACGAGGAAGCCTTTATCGTCGAGGTGCAGGGAAATCCACAGCAGGCCATCAAGAACCTGAATGCCGCCCTCGACCTGGCCAAGTCGCGCACACTCTCCCCTCGACCCACCATCACGTCGCTCTACACCAAAATAGGAGACTGCTATGATGAGATGGGCGACACCGACAACGCCCTGAAATATTACCAGCAAGCCGTGACGCAATCGCACATCGAGGGCTCGGTCTACGCCGAAACGCAGACCTACAAAGCGCTCGCACAGGTCTACAACAAAATGGGCAACAAGAACCTCGCCCAGCAATACAAACTCAAGTACGTCGAGCTCAACGACTCGCTCTTCAACGCACAGCGCTTCAACGCTGCCAAGGATGCGCTCTCGAAATACGAGGAAGAAGTCAACGCCAGCCACATCTCGTCGCTCAACGAGAAGATACGCACCCAGCTGTGGGTCATCGTCGCCATCTCGCTCATCGCTCTCGCCATCCTGGGCTTCTCGCTCATGATTTACCACTACAACCGCAAGCTGCGCGAGGCCTACCGCTTGCTCATCGAGAAGCACAAGCAAGCCATTCAGCACGACGATGAAACGCTCAAGTTGCGCACCGAGCAACTGGCTGCCAAAAACGACAGTAGTGAGAAATCGAGCATCAGCGAGGAAAAGAAAACGCAACTCCTGCTCGACATCGCAGCGGCACTCAACGACGAGAAGGTCATCGCCGACCCCGATTTCACCATCAACAAGCTCGCCATCCTCGTCCACTCTAACTCGACCTACATCAACCAAGCCCTCAACGAGGCATACCACAAGAACTTTAAGAGTTACCTCATCGAGCAACGCATCCGCATCGCCAGCGAACGCCTTGCCGACGAGGAGCACTACGGCCACCTCACCATCCAGGCCATCGCCGCCTCGGTGGGCTATAATTCACCCTCAACCTTCATCCAAGCCTTCAAGCGCATCATGGGTATGACGCCATCGCTCTACAAAGCCATGTCGCGCCAGATGCCCGAGGACCCCCCCGAGCCCGAGGAGCCCCAGGAAGAATGAGAAAAACTACCCTACAATCCTAGGATAAATTTCGTCTCCTACGAAGTTTTATTAGGCGTTAGTTTTAGGTCATAATCGTTATCGGCTTGGCACCCAAAAAATAGATACTTGCTCAAGGTATCTTTATTTTGGGTGCCAAGCCTCTATTTCTTGTTTTCGTCAATGCACATCCCAAATTAATAGGGGACGGAAACAGAAATACTCCACCTTATACTAGGGAGATGCATTGACGAAGTCGGGAAGTGGAAAGGCTCTTCGAGCCTCAACCCCACATTGACTTTTGCCCATCTCTTGTGCGTTGACAGAAACAGGGATGCTCACCCTTCACTAATTCCCGCACCCCCTATAAAAGCGGCCAGCGCAGGACTTTGCGGAAGTCCTGCGCTGGGCTGCAGTGGGGTGAATGCCTGAACACTAGAAGATTTCTTCCTTGTCGCGGGCGATGTTGTGGAACTCGAGCTTTCCGTCGATGTATTCCTGCGTGGCGATGAGCGTGGGCTTCGGCAGTTTCTCGTAGTAGCGCGAGATTTCGATTTGCTCACGGTTCTCGGTAATCTCCTCCAGGTTGTCGTTCATCGAGGCGAACTCTTGCAACTTCTTCTCTAGGTCGCTTTTCATCTCGCTTGCAATCATGTTGGCGCGACGGCTGATGATGCATACGGTCTCATAGATGTTGCCTGTCTGTTCGGCCATTTCCACCAGGTCGTGAACGGTCGTGTTCAGGGGAGCATTCGATTTCTTGTAATCCATTGTCGTTATTACTCTTGTGATATGTAATTGTTGTTGTTTTCGTTAATTGTTGCCCACGCGCTTGCTGGCCACGGCAAAGATGTTGTCGGCCTCGCGGCGGCTCTCGCTGTTGGGGTAGTCGTTGATGAAGGCGTAGTACTCGTCGATGACGGTGCGGAAACGCTCCACCTTCTTCTCGTCGACGCTCTCGCAGGCTTCCTTGTAGCGGGCACGCAGCACCAGCATCTCCAGGTCCTCTTTGTACTTGCTATAAGGGTAGCTCTTGATGGCGTTTTTAGCCGTAATCACTGCCGACTCATAGTTGTTGCCCATGTAGTTGCCCAGGTCGTAATAGAGCTGCGCGTTTTGCAACTCCTTGAGGACCAACTTGTCTTGCAACTCAAAGATGGCGTTCTGCGCAATCGACACTTTGTCGCTCTTGGGGAAGTAGTCGAGAAACGCTTGCAACTCCTCGATGGCCTTGATGGTCTCGCTCTGGTCGAGCTGCGGGTCGGGCGAATCGAGGTAGTAGCCATAGCCCGAGTAGAAACGAGCCAACTCGGTGTACTGCCCGTGAGGATAGTGCTGATAGTAGTTCTTAAAGTAGCCACCAGCGGTGATGTAGTCCTTGTTCTCGTAATAGCTTAACGCCAGCAGATACTGCGACTCCTCGGCACGGTCGGTGCCACGGAAAATGGGAACCAAGTCGCCCAAAATCGTGTAAGCCTGCGCATAACGCTGGTTCTCGAACGCCTTTTTGGCGTACTCATATTTATAATTTACGTCGCTACTCTTCATGACCTTGTTATACTCGCCGCAGCCGGTGAGTAACACGGTGGTAACTGCCATTAACAAGAACTTTCGCATCATCGGGGTAATCACTTTAATTCGATTTAGCCTGCAAATTTACGCATATTTTTCTTTATCACAAGCACACTGCGACCAAAAACTACCATTCCTAACGCTTTATCGCGGTTTTTTTAAGTTTTTTTGTCGACGCGTCGGCGTTTTTCACTACTTTTGTCAACGCAATGCCTGCACAACCCCGCCATATCGAACTCCTTGCACCTGCCCGTGATGCTCAGGTGGCGCTCGATGCCATCAATCACGGTGCCGATGCCGTCTACATGGGCCCCGCCCACCATGGCGCTCGGGCTGCTGCGGGCAATAGCCTCGACGACATCGCTCGCGTGTGCGACCACGCCCACCGCTACTGCGCCCGCGTCTATGCCACGGTCAACACGCTGGTCATGGACAGCGAGTTGCGCGACGTCGAGCGGCTTGTGCACGGGCTCTATCGCGCTGGCGTCGATGCCCTCATCGTGCAAGACATGGCGCTGCTGCGCCTCGACCTGCCGCCCATCGCTCTGCACGCCAGCACCCAGTGCGACCTGCGCACGCCCAGCAAGGCCCGCTTCCTCGAGGCTGTGGGCTTCTCGCAGCTCGTCATGGCTCGCGAACTCACGCTCGACGAGATTGCTGCCATCCGCGCGGTCACCACGGTGCCCCTCGAGGCCTTTGTGCACGGCGCCTTGTGCGTGAGCTACAGCGGCCGATGCGCCCTCAGTCAGGTGTGCAAGGGACGGAGTGCCAACCGCGGTGCGTGCGCCCAAATGTGCCGACTGCCCTACGACCTGGTCGATGACAGCGGCCGCCGCATCGTCACTGGCAAGCACCTGCTCTCGTTGCGCGACCTCAACCTGAGCGACCGCCTTGAGCCGCTCCTCGAGGCTGGCGTGTCGTCGCTCAAAATCGAGGGCCGCCTCAAGGACTCGTCTTACGTCAAAAACGTGGTGGCTTATTACCGCCANGCGCTCGACGCCATCATCGNAGCGCACCCCGACCGCTATGCNCGCGCCTCGNTGGGCCACAGCGACTACACCTTCACCCCCTGCCTCGAGCGCAGTTTCAACCGCTCGTTTACGCACTATTTCCTCGACGAGCGCCGTCCCGCCGATGGCACGCCCATGGCGCAACTCGACACGCCCAAGTCGATGGGACANCCCGTGGGCCGTGTCGCCACTGCCAGCCACCGCGTGCTCACGCTCGACCGCCCGCACGACATCGTCAACGGCGACGGCTTGAGTTTCATGAGTCCCGACGGGACGTTCACTGGCATGCGCGTCAACCGCGTCGAGGGCACGCGCTTGATTTTGCGCGACGAGGTGGCTATCGCCCCGGGCACCACCGTCTATCGCACNGCCGACAAGGCCTTTGACGACCTGCTCGCCCGCCCCTCGGCCACGCGCACCATCGCGCTCGATGCCACCCTTGCTGTGGCTGGTAACCGCCTGATGCTCACCCTCGAGGACGAACGCGGCAACCGCGTCACCCACAGCATCGATGCCCCTGACCTGCAACCGGCACGCACCAGTCAAGCCGAGCGCCAGCAGCAAACGCTCGCCCGCTTGGGCGACACCATCTATCGCCTGCGCAATGCCAGCGTCTTGCCCGAGTATTTCATCCCCGCGTCGATGCTCACCGCCTTGCGACGCGAGACCCTCGAGTTGCTCGACCGCGCTCAGCGTCTCACGCTCGACCGCCCGCGCCGTCTCCCCGAGGACCGCACCATCGCTTATCCCGCCACCACACTCACTCCCGCCGACAACGTTGCCAATCACCTCGCCGAGCAATTCTACCGCGACCACGGCGTCACCACCATCGCTCCCGCCCTCGAAACACACACCCCCGCCAGCGACGTCCCTGACGGCACCATCCTCATGCACACCCGCTACTGCATCCGCCGCCAACTGGGCGCCTGCCTGCGCGGCCCCCACGCCGACCGCCTCCCCGCCCACCTCTACCTCGTCACCGGCAACACCCGCCTCGCCCTCCACTTCGACTGCCCCCACTGCGAAACCCACATCACCCTGTAACAAAAAAACGCCCGCTATTCCATTAAAATAATAGGGGCAAGAAATTTCGTCGAAGACGAAAACCGGAACAAACCCCAGGCTACCGCAGTGAGCGAAGCGAACGGAGGAACCTGGGGAAACCTGGGGTACTGGTAAGTAAGGGGAACAGAGGGTGTGTCAAAACTTGAAGAAAAGGGGAAAGGCTCGGAGAGCCGCCCTTGACCTTACCCCAGGCCGAGGGGAGCGCAGCGAGACCCGAGACCTGGGGCAAAGACAACCATCAATGATGAGCCTCGGCGAGGCTCTCTTGATTGCCGCATCGTTGATTACCATGCCTGCTGCCCTCAAACGACCCTCTCCGAGNCTNTATCGCAATGGTGGACCTNNCCCCAGGACTCGCCATTCGCTGGCGCTCATGGCTCGACCTGGGGGTAGGTTAAGTCAACCTCTGTGGGGTTGTCGCGCCTGCACTATCTTTTGCGTTCTCAACTTTTGACACAGCCTCACNTTTACTTGCTTTGTTTCAGCAGCCACTCGCGNGCGGCATCGAGCAGATAAGCGCGGTCGAAGGCGTACATGTGCTCGGCCATCGTGCTAACTTTGNCCTCGGGCATCACCGTGCCAGCGTCGAAGCGCACAAAGTTGATGGCATTACNCTGGGCGATAATTTTCTCTACAGCCGCGTTCTGCTCCTCGAGCGGAAGACGTGCCGAGAACTGNGTCTCGCTGTATTTTGCGCCCTCCTTGGTGAGCAGTTCGCCCGAGCTCGGTCATCTTGGGTGAAGCNTTAGCATCGCCGTCCGAAATCACATAAAAGAACTTTTTCTTGGCCAGCGGTGCCAGCACACTGGTGTCCCATTGGCTGGAGACAAACATCGAGGCTGCAAACAGGTCGGGTTGCGTCACGTTTAGGTAGAACGAAATCATGCCGCCCATCGATTGCCCTGTCGTGTAGATGCGATTGCGGTCGACCTTGTATTGCGTGGCGATGTAATCGACCAGGTGGGGCACAATGGTGACCTCGTCGGTCGTCTCCCACTGGTCGTTAACCGCGGCATCGGGACCCGCAAAATAGGGCACAAGGACGATGCACGGATTCTTCTGTTGATTCTCGTCGGTGGCCCAAATGATGCCGCCATATCCCTGCGTGAGCGTGTTTTCCACGCCCTTGCCCACGGTCGACGCGTCGGGCATGAAAAGCACCATGGGATACTGCTTCTTTCCGTCATAATCGCGCGGCAAAAACAGGTTGTACTGCATCGATCGCCCCACCTGCTTGTCCTCAAAACTATAGGTCTTGAATTGTGGCACAACGGCTGCAATCATCGCCGTGAGCACTGTGTCGCCACTCTTGTCGATGCCGCCGCGGCGCTCTCTCCCTTGCGGATTCTGCATCGTCGTTTGGGTGGCATCGGTCTTCGTTGTTGTGGAGTTGTTTTGGGCATTCGTGCAGCCCAGGAGTCCTGCCAGAACCATCGCAAGAATTAATGCTCTCATAAGAACTATTTTTTTGAAATAAACAAATCGATTGAAAACTTAACGCTGGGTGATGGCGTTCATCCACGCGATGACTTCATCGAGGGCGTAGTCGCCGCTGTGGGGACGGTTCCACGCCAGCAGATAATTCACGTCCTTGCCCGCGTTTTTCAACTTATAGGCGAGGTTCAGGGCGATGGGGAACGCCGTGTCGCGGTCGCGAGCGCCGTGGCGGATGTACCAGTGCTGTGCCACATCGGTGCCTGCCGTGCCGATGTAATTCATCGGGTTGAGCATCTTGACATACAGCTTAATCTCGTCGCTCACCGTCGTGCCATTCAAACGCGCAACATAGTCGGTGAAATTNACCTCGCTGCCCNTNCTGTCGCCAAACTCCTGATTTTCGCCGCTTGCNGCCTGGTTGAGGCTGCCGTTGCTAATCATGCTGTCGAACGCTGGGGCGGTCTTCAGCGGCTGGGTGCTCACCACATAATTAAGATAGGTGGGCATGTCGAGGTCGGTGATATACTCGCCGTTCTTCTTGCCGCCCATCATGGGTGGACGCTGGTTGCCCTGCGGCTTCGGTGGCATCCCCATGCCGCCATTGATGGGCGGNGCGCCGAATGAGGCCTCGCTNCTGAACGTGAACCCGAGGTCCTCCGAAATGTCTGCACCCGCGTTCTTGGCAATCTGCGCCGAGCGGATGATTTCGCGCTTGATAAAGTCGAGGTAATTGTCGCTGGTCAACGGCGTCCCGTCATCCTGCTTTAGCTTCAAGCTGTCGATGTAAGCGGGAAACTGCGCTGCCAACTCGGCGGAAATCTTTTGAATCGCCGCGTCGGCGCTCTTGCGGCTATCGGTTTGACCATACAGCCACTCGTAGGCCATGTCGGCATGGTCGAGGTCGGTGATAGGGCAGAAGCAGATGCTGGCAAACACGTCGTCGCGCGTGTCNGCAGCACCCATCGCCTTGAGGTATTTCTCGTAATCGGGATTGTTGCCCGTGGCGCCCATCAGCGACGACATGGCGCCNCCAGCNCTCGTCCCGTCGGTGATGATTTTCTCGGCATCACCCAGCATCTCCTTGTCGACCAGTCGCAGGTANCGAATCGCCGCCTTCAGGTCCAAAATCGCCTTGGGAGCACGGCCCGTGTAAACCTGCTTGCCGTCCTCGGTGGTAATCACCGAGTTGCGTCCCCGCGTGCCCGGAATCACCACCACATAACCCTCTTTCAGCGCGCGTCCCGACAGGTCATCCCCTTGAGGCTCACCCGCTTGCGAGGCCATGTAGCCACCCACATAGGTGCGTAGCAAAATCGGCGTTTGCTGCGTCGCCCCCTCGGGCACAAACACGTTGAGATACTGATAGGTGGAATCCTCCACGTTCTCGACGTAATACAGCTTCGTGTAAGCCTTGTATTTCACCACATCGCCTTGCGACATCGTCAGTTCACGCTCCACGCCCGTCGCCGCATCAAAACTCAGCCGCGACTCATTCTTCTTCTCGCTCACGCACCCGCTTACCGTCAGCACGCTTGCCAATATTAGACAAATTCCTCTCATCATAATAATCTATTTTGTTTCTGTTATTTTTTAAGATACTTTCCCAATCAGTTGTGATGGCGGATAGCCATATTCTTTTTTAAACGCAGTGGAGAAATGGCTTAGGTTCTTGAAACCTACCTGCATGTAGACGTCAATCGGCTTGATGCCCATTTGCTCAATCATGCGCTTGGCCTCTTGCAGGCGACGCTTGATAAGCCAGCGGCTGGGCGTGATGTGGAAGATGTCGTGAAACTCCTTCTTGAACGACGTCAGGCTGCGGCCAGTGTAGTGCGCAAACTCTTCGACCTGGAGGTCGCTCTTGTAATAGTTGTTCATGAATTCCTCGATGCTCGGCTTCCACGGCGACGTGAAGTCAAAAAGGATGGGAGTTAGTTCTGGGCGGGTCTGCATCAGTATCAACACGGCCTCTTTCATCTTGATGTCCATCAGCTCTTCCGATGGATATTCCTCGGTCTCAAAATACTTGGTCAACGACTCAAATAGCCCGTGATAAAAAGGATGGTCGGGCAACTGATAATAACTGGCCTTCTCAACCGACGTTTTTACCACGGTGGTACGGCTACTTTGTACTCCTTTAGCACCTCGCGCAGGAAGTCGGTATTGAGGTGCAAGAAAAGTCCATTGAAACTCTCGCCATTCTTTGATGGATGTTTCACTTTGCTCACCTTGTGGTTGCGGCGCAGGAAGCACGAGTCACCCTTCTTCATGAAGATTGTCTTTTCGGGAGTATTCACTTCCATCTCGCCCGACACAATATATACTAATGTGTGCTCCTTAACGGAATTTTCGCACAAACTCTCTTTGCCAACGTGACACAGATAGAATGTGTCGAACAGGTTTTTGACCGATATGTCTTGATTTAAATCCATGATTATTGAACTTTATTTTGGATGCAAAGTTACAAAACTCTTGCCATAAATTATTTTTCTAAAAGGACAATTTTAACTTTTCTTATTTGTCTTTTTCGATGGTTTGAAAAAAGACGTTTGAGAAAAGTGCGGTTTGTCGTTTCGTGAAACTTCGCTGGCTCATAATCCATGTAATTTTGCAGCACAAAACAGTGAAATTGTTTAACCCATTAAAGAAAGGATAAAATCATGTTGAATGAAATTAAATGGCCCGTTGAGTATCTTCCGGGAACCACCGACAACTTCGCAAGCAACGAGGTGATTGTGACCGACCTCACCATCGCACAGGTTTGGCCCTATCTCGTAACGCCCACCGTTTGGGAAAAGTATTATGCCAACTCCAGCGATGCGCAATTCAAGGAGCAGGGCAAGAAACAGTTCTATCCTGGTGCACGTTTCTTCTTCAAGACCTTCGGCTTCCCCATCGAGGCTCAAATCGTTGAACTTGAGCCCGAAAAAGACGGCGTGGCACGTCTCGCATGGCACGGATGGGCCGAGGGTGATGCCGACCACCGCCTCGACGTGATTCACGCTTGGCTACTCGAAACCCTGCCCGACGGACGCCTGCGTATCCTCACGCAAGAGAGCCAGAAAGGCAAGCCTGCAGCCGCTATGGCGGGAACCAACACGATGATTGATGGACATCAAGACTGGCTCAACGGCCTCGTGAAAGCCGTGCGCGAGCAACTGCCCCTCGACTAATCATGAACCTCATGAGAACGTACAAACTACGCTTCACATTAACGTTGCTATCGATTCTGGCAGTTATGACGGCATGTAACACAACGACCACTAACGAATATGGTGACACGCGCGACCTGGAACGATTC
>Ga0065709_1006285_pt1 | contig 16185 bp, 12 predicted proteins | sample Hoacrofraction14_2_FD_59096 | JGI IMG/M metagenome (GOLD analysis project Ga0065709, IMG submission 59096) | Hoatzin crop microbial communities from Cojedes, Venezuela, sample from fiber fraction 14 v1 | ecosystem: Host-associated > Birds > Digestive system > Esophagus > Crop | place: Venezuela...
GCAACAACGCAACTGGCGATAACGCCAACTCGGCCATCGACAACATTCTCACGCGCGTGAGCGTGCGTGCTTACCAAGATAAACCCGTGGCTGCCGAGACCATCGACACCCTGCTGCGGGCTGGTATGGCTGCGCCCACGGCGGTAAACAAGCAACCGTGGCACTTCATCGTCGTCACCGACAAGGCCACCCTCGAGCAAATCTCGACGCTCACCCCCAACGCCCGCATGGCAGCTGATGCACCGCTGGCCATCGTGGTGTGCGGCGACCTGACCAAGGCGCTCGAGCGCGATGCCCGCGACTTCTGGGTGCAAGACGCCTCGGCGGCGGTCGAGAACATCCTGCTGGCGGCACACGCCATGGGGCTGGGTGCCGTGTGGACGGGCATCTATCCCATCCAGGACCGCTGCACCACCATCAGCGGCCTGTTTAAACTGCCCGACACGATGATTCCGCTGGCGACCATCGTCATCGGCTATCCCGCCGAAACGCCCGCCATCAAGGATAAATACAAACCCGAGAACATCTCCTATAACACCTATGGCAACCACAATGCCGACAGCACCACCACCGTCGCTGCCGCTGCACCCGCCGCTGCACCCGCCGAGGCCAAACTGAAACCCATCGACGTGAAGCACGACTTCCGCGCCAACCCGTTTGCCTACTTCAACCAGGAGGGTGGCATGCTGCTGGCTGCTGGCGACCGCCACAAGTCTAACGCGATGACCATCGGCTGGGGTTCGCTGGGCAACCTGTGGGGCCACGACCGCTCGATTGTCACCGTCTATGTCGCCGAGAAGCGCTACACCCACTCGTTTATGGAGCAAACCAAGTACTTCACCATCATGGAGTTTGCCCACGACGAGAAGGGTCAGGAAGTGCTCAAGTACATGGGCTCACACAGCGGCCGCGATGGCGACAAAGCCGCCGCCCTGGGCCTCCACACCGCCTACACCGACAACGGCACGCCCTACTACGAGGAAGCCACCTCGGTCATCGAGTGCCGCCTGCTCTATAAGGCGCCATTCGACCCCGCCGGCTTCACCGACGACGTTCCCCGTAAGTTCTACGACGGCTTCGACGCCGGCTACCACAGCACCTACATCGGCGAAGTCGTCGCCGCCTGGCACAAGTAACCCACTGCACAATACCATCATGCGAGCCCCCAGGCCCTGCTTTGCCAGGTCTGGGGGCTCTTTTACAGAAATCGTGGGGAAATGGTTGTGGGGATGGAAGATTTTATATAATTTTGTGGCGGTATTATGAAGCGATAGGCTCATGAACTTGTTACTGCACATCCTTGTACTGCTTGCGACCGTGGCGCTAAACTGCGGTGGCATGATGCCGTCGACGACACCCATCGATGCGGTGGTGGTCGAGGCCGAGGGTACAGTCACGCCTATCGACCACCACGCTGCCCAGCTCGATTGCGCGCCATCGACACAGGCCGTTGTCATGAGCGAGGGGCAGGGCCTGATGCGCCTTGCCGGCAGCCGCCCGCAACGCTTGTTGCCCACGCATGGCAGCATCGCGAGCCGCACGGCTGGTAAACCCAGTGTCCATCATCATGCGCTCACCCAGCGCCGTCACCACACTGCCGCCATGCGACTGCGCGTCGATGCGGCACCCTTTGATACCCCCGCAGCGAGCGATTATTATGTCTATGCCCTGCGGCGATTGCTGTGTTAGAGAGGAAAGCACACACCTTCACATTTCAAGGTTAACCCCCATTTCCCGTTGCCACGCCTGCTGTCGTGACCGCGATTGTGTGCGTGCGTCGACGCTCCCTCGCTCCATGCAATAATCACATTTACTAACAATTAAAACATCCTTTTTTATCATGTCGAAACTCAAAAGTCTCGAGATGGCTGCTGCCGTCGAGAGTAATCAGAATATCGCCGTGAAGCGCTCATTTATGGGCCTTTGCGAGAAAGTGACCTATACCCCAACGGGCAGTGCTGTCGTGTGCAAACGCATGTATTGCCAGCCCGATGACGGCCGTCGCATCCAGGAACTCGTCGAAACCACCCCCGACCGCCTCGCCGCTAAGGTGAAGCAAATGCCTAAGGTCGACCCCGTGGCCATCGGCAACCTCCTCGTCGAGACCGCCATCAGCAAGGACCGTCGTTTCGTCGCCGTGCAACTCTTTAAGTACGCCGACTTTACCTACGTCCCCATGACCCAACCGACATTCTACGAGGGCGAACAAGCCGAACTCGTAAGCATTGTCCTCTAATCCCCCGCAGCAATTGAAGACATAATATAATTTTCCAAAACTGTAACAACTATGCGAACTGCTTAAATCAATACCATGTACTCATAACATGATTATAAAGCAAGACTAAGGGCGGCACATCTGTGAAGACATGCCGCCCTGCCTTTTTCTTTTAGAGGAGTTCAAAATTAGAACCGAAAGCCAACTCCCATGGTAAAACCATTCATAAATTTCTTATCGGGCAAAGGTATCTGCTCATCATCAATCTTGACGTTACGAACACCGCTATAGATGTCGAGATTGCTACCCGTGTAACCTAGCCAAAACTGCCAGCGATTTAAATCGAGAGCAATTGCAGGTTTTATGTGAAAGAATACCGCTTTTCCTCCATGATTGTTGACTTGCTGGTCGAATGGAAACTCGCTATTCTCGTGATAGGTTACGGTTCTGTTGACAGGAATTGGTATCGTAATGCCAGCACCTAGTTTAAACGAAAGTGCTAACTTGTGATTCTTACTTTTCCAGAAACTCGGGCTCTTGAGTTGAACTCCACAACGAAACCAAACGTTATCAGCTAAATCTTCGGTGAAATAAATCTTGGCCTCTTCGTGAACCTCTTTCCAAAATACCATTTTACTACCATTGAAGTTTTCGGCACCACCGATACTAACTCCAACTCCGACATATTCGATTGGAAAATAAGTGATTCCATATTCCATGCCGGCATCTAAAGTATTGAAGAAAGAAGTCTCTGCCTTCACCTGCCAGTGCCTCTTGAGCGCCTCCTCGACCTGCCCATAGCACGGAATCGAGGAAAGAATCACTAACATTGTGCAAAATAAAATACGACTATGCATAATAGAAATATAGCTTTTTGTCAGAGGGTATCTAAATTATTCTTTTGTAATCGTCATTCCACCCCATTTGTTGTCGAGACATGCAGCAACACGTACCTCGGCTTTGAGAAGTTTTGGCGTTTTTAATTGTGTGTCGATTAGGCTCTTAATTGTTTTTGACCAATCTGCCGAATTGTTGTTAAATGTAAAAGAGATGGTAAAATGCCAGCCTTCATTAAATATTGCATGGCAACTCTTTTCATTAACAGCGTTTTTAAATCCATTTGGAATGATTGTTATAACTTTTTTAGGCCCATAAATCATATAAGCTCTTGCATTTCCCGGTATGTCTTTCCTAAGGGTTCGTTTAAGCCATGAGTAGAGTTCTTTTGCTGTCATTCCTGTAATTTGATTGATTTCAGATTTGCCTAATTCTAAACCCAAAACCGATAAGGTTGGAACTTTTGTAGAGAAACCAGGGATATTTAAATCCTCGATGTTTGAAATGATAGGGCTAGCCGATTTTTTATAAGGTGGATCATTAGGATACGTGGTTTCAATAATTACGTTTTTCCAATCTATAGTGAGTTTGTCGGCTTTTGTCCCACTCCATCCTATCCAATTCTTTTTCTCCATTTTTACAGATGCACCGGTACAGTTATATATCAAGTAATTATAATAGAAAAGTTTTCCTGTAACTCGTCTTTTCTTTGCAATTTTGTAATGAAAACCCTTGTTGCAACCGAAAATGCCCTGCCATATTTTTCCAAATATTGTTTTTGCATTGCTTTTTTCTTTAGGAAGAATTGACCAATCGACTTCTTTAGCAAAGGGATTAGAAAGGTCGGTGTAAGGTGTCATTTGACAATCATTTACATCATCATCTAAGTTGTCTCCTTCGCAGTCTGTTGTTTGATTGTTATCGAAGGTCGCATATCGATATATTCCTGCATCATCAATTAAGTATAAATTTTCTGCAATCAATATTCCATCTGTTTTCTCATATATAGGGTAATTTTCGGTGAAATGTTTCTCGAGGTTTGCTAAAAAGTAATATGTACCGCGTGGTGATACCTTATATATTGTGTCACCTACTTGAATCTCGCCTTTTATGTTTAATAACCTTGCAAACATCGTATCAGGAACTATGGTGTCATAGCCTAAGGCGAAGTATACCGAAAGATTACCATCCTCGATTAACTCTTTTTGGCTGTTGATACCGCTATTATCAGCTTCATAGGTGATAACATCATCATCAACTGTGGCGATAATAGCTTTTGCCGTATCAAGGGGTGTCATGAGAGACATAAATTCACCGCCGGACACGGCTGTGCTAGTCTCGGTCGATGCCCCAACCCGCTTTAGTGATGGATTTTGTGCCATCATCATTAACGAATTTCGCAAGGCATCGCTTGAACTAAAATGTAAATAGCCTATTTTCTCAAGAGAAGGCTGTGAAATCTCTTCTTGGGGAGCAGTTAATGGGTACTCCGTTTCCGTGCATGCCGTGAAAACTAAAAGCCACGACATGAAAAATAAAAAAGTTTTCTTCATTTTTTGGTGTTTTAGGTGAAAAATATTTGAGTTAGTTTATAGTGTTGCGTTTTATGGGCGCAAATATATACTTTTATATGTAGGATTGTCAAATAAAAAAAATTAAAAAAGATTAAATTCGGAATATGTATATGATTTATAGATGTAAATTTAAAAATAATCGGAATAAAATGATATTTTTTGTATGTGATTGAACTCCGTAAGACAGTAAGCCGATATTTATACCGTTTTGCGGGCTGAGGAGTCTAACAAAAGCGAAGAAATTGAAAGTAAGCGGGTGAATTACCTCTCTTTTGGTTTGCAAGGTACGCGACATCAGTGAATAGTGGCTTCCCAAGGAGACTCATTCCCATTCTTCTTGTCGGTGCTCAAGGTAACTGGAGTGTGCAACGGTTCTTCTTAGAGGAGTTTTTAGCAGGTCTCTTAGTTTATTGCTTGTTACAAATTCTTGCGGCTTATTCTACCTTTTGTCTTCGACGAAGTTTTCTCCTAACATTAAAATAAGATATGCGTAGATGGTAAAAGGATGGCATCTATGTTTGATGCCGCCCTGACATTTTTTATGTGATTCCTCTTAGTGAAATTCCTGTGGGGTGGGAGGGGTGTGGGTTTTGTGGGTTTTGTGAGTCTGGAAGCGGAAGCCGATGCCTAGGGTGAAGCCGTTCATGAAGCGTTTGTCGTTCAGGGGGAGTGGCTGGCCGTCGATGGTGATGTTGCGCACAGCGCTGTAGGCATCAAAGTCGCTGATGGTGTAGCCTAACCAGAATTGCCAGCGCTCCACGTCGAGCGACACTGCGGGCTTGGCGTGGAAAAACAATGCACGGCCACCAGAGTTTTTAGCGAAGTGTCGCTCTTCCAGGACGGCGCTATGACTGTTGGGCGTGCTATAGTAGCCCAGGTTGCGGTTGACGGGAATGGGCATGGTGATGCCAGCATCGAGACGCAGCGAAATTGCCAGCGAGCCATCACGATTTTTCCACAATGCGGGACTTTTGAGTTGAACGCCCGCGCGAAACCATGCGAAATTGTTCACATCGTCGGTTTCAATGACTCTCGTGGGCGTGTGCAAGGATTTCTCATCGCCCAGGAAATTTTTACCCACGCTGAGGCTGGCCCCCACGCCCACATACTCGATGGGGTAGTAGTTCAGACCCAGTTCCACGCCCCAGTCGAGCGTCGTGTAACTTGCTGCCTCGAGTCGCGCCTGCCAATGCCACTTGGCATAATCCTCCTCGTCGGCACCTCGCGCCTCAAGCGCCACTGCCAGCGCCACCACAAAACAAATGAGCAGTTTACTTGTTTTCATTGTCAATATCCTTAAATAAAGTTTTAGGTCACAGAAATCAACCCGCAAATGTAACACATTCTCTACACCCCACCAAAAGAAAAATGAAGTCTGCGCAGTCAGCGTAGTCAGCGTGAGGCCCTCCAGCGACTCCAGAGCGGGCGCAAAAAGCACGGGGGACGATGCGTCGACGCAGGGTCCCCCGTTGGAATAATGAATGTTATGTTAATGAGAAAGTCTTATTGCATGACTTTGGTGGTGCTGGTGGTGCCATCGGTGTAGTGGGTTACGACGATGTTGACGCCATTGTGGGGTTGTGCGCTGGTGCGACCCATTAGGTCGACGTACTCAANGGCAGCAACCTCGCGGGTGGTGTTGACCTCCTCGATGGCGGTGGGGCTGGGCTCCTCGACGGTGAGACGTGTCATGCCGAAGTAGGTGGGCGTGTTTGCGCCATAGTCACCCATGTCGGTGGTGGTCATCGTGAACACAAACTCGTCGACCTTGCCCCATTCGCTCAGGTCCACCCAGGTCCAGTCTTTCAGGGCCGTGAAGGCGCCGTTGTGGTAGCCAGCGAGCTCGATGGTTTTGGTGTACTGGTCTTGCGTGGCGCTGTTGATGCCGGTGACGATGAGGTTGAAGCTGTCACCTTCCTTGGTGAACGCGTTGGCGGGCGAGGCACCCTCGGCGCAGCTATAATAAGCATAGCACGAGTTCGTTACATAGAAGCCCAGGGGGTGGTAGAACATCGCGTTGTCAAATGCGATTTGGTTGCACTTCTCGGTCCACGAGCTGTAGTAGCCCAGCAGGTAGGGCTCGTCGGGGCTAACGCTCAGATTGCCGTCCTTGTCCTCTTGCAGGCCGCCAGCGGGCATCACGGTCCACTGATAGCCCAGCCAGTTGTCGGCGTGGCGAGCATTGTCGCCCGAGCGGCATACGGTGAAGCCGTCCCAGTAGTAGCCACCATAGCTGGTGCCACCCATCAGGTGCGATACCAGGAAAGGCGGGAACTCAAAGTAGGGCACGTTTTCGCTATAGGTGCTGTCGGTATGCATGTTATCGCCGGTGAAGGTGATAGCCGAGGGGAAAGTGGGATTGAGCAGGTCGAGGACAACGGGGCTGTTGTCGTCGGCAGTCATTGCATTTGCGGTCATCAGGGCGACCGCCATGAGTGTAATAATCTTTTTCATAGTTCAGTGAATTAATGAAGTTTATATTTTTGTAATAACGCTTTGTTTTATAGCGATTTAATTGCCAGCGATAATGGTGGCGAGGGTGCTCACGTCGCCCGAGTCGACCTTACCATCGCCATTTACGTCGTCGCGCGTGCCGTAGGTCCCGGCAGGCTCGGCGCCAGCGACAATGTTGACCACGCAGGCGATGTCGCCAGCATCGACGTTACCATCGAGGTTCACGTCGCCAACGAGCACGGTGGGCTCGGGCAGCGTGGCTTCGGGGTGATAGTCAACGCCCTCGCATACTTCGGTCGACGTTTCGCCTATCCAGCCGCACACCTGGTTGATGCCGCAGTAGATTTTGATAAAGTCGATGTGGGTGAGTTCCACGGAGTTACCTTCCTCGTCAACAGCCCAGTCAATCATGAAGCCGGGGTTGTACTCGTAGGTGCCGTCCTCGCTCTCGCCGATGGGGTCGTGGGTCTTGGGATTGGGCAAGTTGTCGACATAGCCGATGCCAAAGGCGGGCAGCACAAAGTTGCCGCTGGCATCGGTGACGGCGTTGCAGGGCAGCTTGGTGCCCGTGAACGACAGCGTCTCGGCATCAATCCACTGGGGCCAGTAAGGCTGCGAGTGGAACGCGTTGCGCGCCATGTAACCGCTGGTGCTGTCGCTGTTGACGTCGTTACTGGTCCAGCGGATGTACTCATCGTCGCTGGCACTGCTCTCGTCGGGGCGGTAGTAGGTGATTTGGTAGCCAGGTTGCACGCCCTCGATGTGATGCGAGCTGCCCTCGAGTTCATACCACTTGTCGCCCGCGCTGGGCACGCCATCGCCATCGGCATCAACGCCCACAACGACGATGCCCGGCTCGCTGTTGCCCTCGAACGCGTTGCCATAGATGTTGAAGTCGAACGTGTGCATGTTTACCACCGGGTGGTCAAATCCCACGATGATGTAGCCGCCGTAGCCACCCAGGCACACCATCTCGCTCGCCCACACGGTGTCGATGCGTTGCGTGACGGTGCCGTCGGGTAGGGTCGATGTGGTCGTGTCGATGTGGCCGCAGATGGCGGTTTCGCAGCGTGCCAGCACGCTGTCGATGGGTTCGCCCGCGGTGTACTCGGGTAGCATGTTGATGAACTGGCCCGGTGCGGGGCAGTACTCATACACGTGGGTGAGCCACGGATGGGCCGCGGTGGCCATCAGGGCGGTGAGTGCCAGCACCGCCGTAATCAGGTGGCGGTGGTGACGATTGCAGTTAGGGTGTATTCTTGTTTTCATAATATGCAGTGTTATCGGTTGCTGATGTCATCACCGAGGAAGGCAAAGTGGCCTGGGATGTCGCCCGTGAGCACGTCCCACTGGTGCACGCCGTTGCGGTCGTAGCAATGCAAGCGGCCAGGAACGACGTAGCTCTTGGCATCGGTGACGTAGATATCTTTGGTGATGGGGTTGACGGCCACGGCGTAGGGCTTAACGATGCTCGTCTCGGTGCCGTCGGTGATGAAGTTGTCGCTCACCACTTGCATCAAGCGCGTGTCGACGATGGCATACGACACCTCGGCGCTCATGCTGATGTTGCTCCACTGGTTGCTCACGACGTAGAGCGAGTCGCCATCGAGCCACAGGCTGCCCACGGGGCAATCGAGGTCGGCCACGATGCGCTGCTTGCGCGTGTCGTAGGCATACAAGCGGCTGTCGGTGCCATAGTAGTCGCCGCGGGAGCTTACCCACAGCACGCCACGGCTGTCGCAGCGGCACCACTCCAGATTGATGGCGATGGGCACGCGCTCGAGTTCCTCGAAGCTATCGATGTCGATGACCGACAGGGTGTTCTCGTAGTTGGGGTACATGTAACCGCCCGAGTTGGCGACATAGATGCGGTTTTCCACAATCTCGATGTCATCGGGCTGGAAGCCCACCACGCAGGTGTCGACAATCTGCAGGGTAGCGGTGTCGATTTTAGCCACATAGCCGCGTTGCTTGTACTCGGTGGTGAGCACCACGGGGCCGGCGTAGCTGGTGACGTAGGCATAGCCGCCGTGGAAGGCGATGTCGCGGCAGTTGGGGATGTCGATTTGCCCCACTTTGCGGCACGAACGCTTGTCGAGCACGTCGACCTTGTTGGAGCAGTTAATCACGCAATAGAGGCGGCTGCCATAGATGCCCAGGTCGTTGCCCACATCGCCCATCTCCTTGGGTACGTTGGGATTAGCCATGGCAAAGATGTTGCGATAGTAGGTCCCCGTCGAGAACTGGTAGTAGTCGAGGGTGGCCTTGTTGGTGCTCATGTTGCCCTCGTTGAGCAGGTACAAGCCATCGACGCTGGTGAGCGTGGGCTCGCTCACTTGCACCTGCTCGGGGATGAAGATGATGTCGTCGTCGCGGCATCCTGCCAGAAGCACGATGGCGACGAGTGAAACGAGTATGAGCAAGTGGCGCTTAAGCATAGTCGCAATAAGGAGGGTTAGAAGTCGTACTTGATGACAAACTTGAAATTACGCCCAGGCATGGGGTAATTCACAATCACATCGTAGTACTGGTTAAACAGGTTGTTGACTTCGGCGGTGAGGCGCAGCACGGTGCGTCCCAGGTTGAAGCGATAGGATGCCGACAGGTCGTGGGTGTACCACGGCTGGACGTAGTTGGCGCGGGTGTTGGCGCTGCTTTGATAGCGCTCGCCCACGTAGATGAAACTGTAGTTCACGTCGAGGCCGCGCCACTCAAGGCGTCCCACAGCCGAGCCGCTGTGCCAGGGCACGTAGGCAATCTGCTGCTTGTAGGTGCCGCCCTCGCCCGTGTCGGTGGGGTCGGTGTAGTCGCGTGCCCGCTGATAGGTGTAGCTCACCATCACCTCGCCCGTGAGCTCGTGGGTGAGGTGCATGGTGGTGCGAGCGCTCACGTCGAGGCCCAGAATTTTCACGGTGCCCAGGTTCATCATCATCCAGCGATATTGCCCGCTGCCGCGCGGCACCGCCACAATCTTGTCGGTGATGAGGTTGTAGTAACCATCGACCGAGAAGCGGAATCCCGAGAAAAATCCCGTCGCCGGCATCCGCTGGAACAGCACGCCCACATTGTACTGCGTGGCATACTCGGGCCGCAGCGTGATGTTGCCGATGTCGGTGTAATACAGGTCGTTAAACGTGGGCATGCGGAACACGCGCTTGTAGAACGCACGCAAGTTCAGGTCATATTGCTCCCACGGCTGCCAACTCAGGTAAACGGCGGGCGTGAGCCGTTGCCGCGTGTCGCGGTTGTAGCCCATCACCACACCATTATTTCGTGCCGTCGACCGGTCGTGATAGAGCGAGTAGAGCAGGCTCGCTTGCCCCTTGAGTCGACGCCAGGTGTAGGCCGTCGCCAGGGCCACGAGCACCGTGTGGCGGGTGGGGTAGACGTGGTTGGTGAGCGTGGCGTCGAGGTAGTTCCACTTGTAGTCGGTCGAGAGGTCGATGTCCCAGCCGGGCAGCAAGTTCAGCTTCTGCGCAAGCGAGAAATAGAGCTCGTCTTGCCAGAAGGTGTTGTCGATGTAAAGTTGCGTGGTGTCGGGGTTGAGGTAGTGCAGGTAGTCGTGGGCATACTTGGCGTTAGCCATCAGCTCATAGCGCTCGCCCAGGCGTTGCTGGTAACTGCCCTGCAGGAAGAAATTGCGGTCCCACTGCCGTTGCGAGGTGTACCACACGTTGTTGACGATGGCACCTGGGATGCCGCGCTCGCTGTCGTAGTAATAAGCCCGCGCTTTCCACTTGCCTTGTTCCATCACGCCATAGAGCGCTGCCTCGGCACGGAATGCGTGCAGGTCGCCATTGTGGCGCACCGCCGTGGTGTCCCACGCCATCGTGCCGTCGCTGAAGCGCTTGCGGTAGCGGAAGTGATACTCGCCCGTGGCGTAGGTGTACTCGGTGTTGAGCAGCATGCTCACGTGGTCGCTAAACTTGTGTTCCCACCGCAGCGAGGGGTTGATGAGCCCAAACGAGCCCGTGCGCAGTGTGACGTTGAAATTGTTGCGACGGCCGTCCTTGAAAATGGGGTGGCGGGTGTTCATGTAGACCGACCCTGCCGTGCCAAAGTCGCGTGCCGGCTGGAAGATGGTGCTTTTCTGGCCGTTATAGAGCGCGATTTCGTCGACGTTGTCGAGCGAGAAACGGCCCAGGTCGACTTGCCCATTCTGCGCGTTCCCTATCTGGATGCCATCGTAGAAGACGCCCATCTGGTTGGTGCCCATCGAGCGGATGTCGATGGTCTTGAGGCCGCCCACGCCGCCATAGTCCTTGAGTTGCACGCCCGAGAAATAGCGCACGGCGTCGGCAACCGAGTGGCTGTTGAGCGCCTCGAGGCGTTTCCCGCTGAGCGTCTGCGCCGGAATTACTTCCTCGTAGGGATGACGGGCGTAAACCACGACATTCTGCAGGTATTGCATCGAGTCGAGCCGGGTATAGCGCACCAATGCGCTGTCGACGTCATCGGCGAGGGCAGCAGCACACGAGCACAGGGCTAAACACAATGAGGCAATTTTCGTTCGCATTGTCGAGGTTAACGGGTTCTAATCAGCGACTTGGCAGGTCTTCTGACTCGCTCCAGCCCATAACCTCGCATCACCATGCTTGGTCGTTGTGTAGTGCCACCTTCCCATCCCAGCGATGCATTGCGAACGCACGCGCATCCTTGCCGTGACAGTGGCGGGCACACAGGGCATCTCGCGCGGCGCAATGGCCAGCAACGGGGAGCACACAGCAGCACCGTCTGTCCAGGATTCACACCTGGTTCCCTTTTCACCCAGCCACTCGCCGGGCACCAAATCGGGGCCACAAAATTACACAAAACTTTGTAATCTACCAACCTCCACATCTATTATTTTAACATTACCCCCCTTAACTTCTCCCTCCCCAACATTTTTTCCAACAAAAAGTACTACCCACATCCCTTCAATTTCACGAGCGCAGGAACTTCGTCGAAGACGAAAACCGGAACTAACCCCAGGGTACCGAAGCGAACGCAGTGAGCGCAGGACCCTGGGGAAAAGTCGCATCCCCAGTGGCTCCTCGAAGAGGCGCACCACCATTCTCCAACCCTAAAAAGTGAAAAAAGTGAAGAAGTCACGAAAAAAGTGCTACCTTTGCCCCCACAATCAACACAGATGCACATCATGAAAAAATGGATATTGATGATGGCGCTGGTGGCCATGCTCGCCAGTTGTCACTCCAACGAAAAAAACTACCGCGCAGCCTACGACAAGGCACGTGAAAAATATGAAAGCGGAATCGGCAAGGAAAACTACGACCGCGTCCAGGCCGAGCGCATGCGCAGTACCCAGGTGATTAACGGCGACAGCGTCCGCCTGCTCACCTTCCACACCAACATTGTCGACGACACCACCGCCATCCGCAAGCGGTACAGCGTCATCATCGCCAGCTTCTCACAAAAGTTCAACGCCATCTCCTACCGCGACCGCCTGCGCAACGAGGAAGGCTACGAGAGCTACGTCCTCTATGGCGGCACCTCCACCAGCAACCGCAAGTACTACGTCGCCGTCAAGGGATTTGATGAAAAAGAACTCGCCGCCGCCTTTGTCAAGCGCATCGACGACTACGTCCGCCTCCGCGTCCTCGAACCCCGCGCTTGGATTCTCGTCACCCTCCGTTAACCCCTCCGCTCAACCGCATACCGCGTGAGCGCTCGGTCCTGTGCACTCGAGAACTCGAGCGCCACAGCCCACACGTCATCACCCTTCCCCACAAAGGCATCGGTATAGCCGTGGCTCTTGATTTGCTGCAGCGCAGCCTCGAGGCCACCGCGGCTGTAGAGTTTGAGTTCCATGACCAGAACGATGTTGCGGAACCGCACCACCACATCGATGATGCCGCCAGCCACATGCTTTTCTTGCTCAACGCGTGCGCCCATGAGGTAGAAGGCTTGCACCACGATAAAGCGGTAACGTTCCTCGAGTCGTTTCTCGTCGCGGCTACCGTAGGGGGTAGTGCTGATGAGTCGCTTGAGTTGCTCCATGCATCGGTCAACGTCATCAGCGACCAGTGCATCACGCATCAGCGAGATTTCACTTGCCACCTCGGTCTCAATCTTCCCTAACGCATTGGGCAGCACGATGTCGTAAAGCGCACTGCGCACCTCCTGGTTGGGGATGCCCACGGTGTAATACTCTCCATCATAGTCCTTGATGGTCAGGTACCCGCATTGATACAAGAATAGTGGGAGATTGGTCGTGCTGACGTCGGCATTGCGCAGCACCTTGCCACGAATGCTGATGCGCTCAAATTTCTCGTCGGCATACTGCTCGTTGTTGCGCAACATCTCGCTCAGCAGACTGCTACCGCCCGAGGATGCCCAGTAGTCGTCGATGAGGCCTTGGTCCAGCGCATTGAGCAGGCTATAAGGGTTATACACTGCTTTTTCGGGCGAAATGTCGTCGCTAAAGTGATACCCATCGTAAGCCTCGCGCAACTCAGACAACGTCTCCTCGATAGTCCACCCATTTTTCGCAGCCATGGCTTTGATTTCGGGCTGGAAATACTCCTCGATTTCTTTGTGCGTGAACCCAAACAGGGTGGCATACTGCGGGTTAGCACTCAGCACCGTGACGTTGTTGAGCACACTGAAAAGGCTTAATTGCGTGAATTTTGTAATTCCAGTGATAAACAGGCACTTAAGAAAGCTGTCGCCCGTCTTAAATGCAGGAAAAAAGCTGCGGTAGACCTCAACCAACTTTTCGTGCTCGCGGGGCTTGTAAAGCGTGTGCTGCAGCGGCGCGTCATACTCGTCGACAATCACAGCAACCTCGTGTCCCGTCTGTTGATAGGCATTTCGCATCAAGTGTAACACACGGTCGGCCAGCGTTTTAGCGCGAACTTCGGTTGCCGGGATGTATTGCTTCTCATAGACTTCAAGCGCAAAATCCAGCGACTCGGTCAACTCCCGCGCCGTCTCTTTCCCACTAAAATCGAAGCGGAAAACCGCCCGCTTGACCCAATCATGCTCTTTCTCCATGATTTTCAGCCCTTCGAACAAATCCTTGCGACCCTCGTAATAGCGCGCCATCGTGTCGCTCAGCAAGCTCTTACCGAAACGCCGCGGACGATTTAAAAAGATGTTCTGGTCACTGTTGGCAAGTTCCCACAAAAGGTCGGTCTTGTCCACATACAAGTACCCTTGTTTGCGGATTTTTTCAAAGGACTGGATGCCTTTGGGCAATTTACGGACTGTGTTATTCATTGCGCTCTTGTTCTTGTACAGCAAAAGCAAAGATAACACTTTTTCTTCATTCCACAAATTGCCCTACAAGGGTTTGTTGCTTTTTCTTGTTATTCGGGGAGGGGGAAGAGGGTGGGGGTGTGGGTGGCGAGGGAGCGGGCGACGTCGATGAGGCGCTGGTTGCGGCTGCCGCGGAAGTGGAGCGTGGTGTCGCGCTCGGCAAGCACAAAGGGGCCCTCGACGACGACGTCGGCACGCGCGATGGCTTGCAGCAATGTGGGCGAGGCTACGATTTCTTCCCAGCTGTAGCCGGTGTAGCACCACACGTTCAGGTGTAGCTGGTCCTTGATGGCGGCGATGAGGCGACCCACGGCGTGGGCGTGCATCAACGGGTCACCACCGCTCAAGGTCACGGGTGCCTCGTTTTCGGCAATGACCTCGAGCAGTTGGGTGAGGGTCATGGGGCGACCGCCCAGCGGGTCCCACGACTGCGGATTGTGGCAGCCGGGGCACTGGTGGGTGCAGCCCGCAAGGTAAATCGAGGTGCGCAAGCCAGGTCCATCGACGCTGGTCCCCTCGACAATTTTGAGCACCCGCAGGGTCGTTTCGTCGTTACTCGCCATGGCGTGGATTACTTGTGCACCACGCGGTCGTGCAACTCGGCAAGTTTGCCCGAGTTCCAGCGGTCGGTCGTGCCCACCAGGTAGCCCGTGATGCGCTGCAGACGGTCGATGCGGTGACCATGGCAGCAGGGGCACTCGGTGAGGTTCTCGGTCGCGTCCTCGTAGCCGCAATCCATGCAGCGGTTGCGGTTGTGGTTCACCGAGCAGTAACCAATGTTGTAGCGGTCCATCAGGTCGACCACGTCGGCAATCGCTTGCGGGTTGTGGGTGGCGTCACCATCGATTTCGACATAGAAGATGTGGCCACCGCGGGTCAAGTCGTGATAGGGCGCCTCGACCTCGGCTTTGTGCTTGGGGCTGCAGTGGTAGTACACGGGCACGTGGTTGCTGTTGGTGTAATAAACCTTGTCGGTCACGCCGGGAATTTCGCCAAAGTCCTGACGGTCGCGGCGCGTGAAGCGGCCACTCAATCCCTCGGCGGGCGTGGCAAGGATGCTGTAGTTGTGCTGGTAGCGCTCGCTGAAGTCGTTGGCGCGGTCGCGCATGTAGCTCACAATCTTGAGACCCAGCGCTTGGCTGTCGGCATCCTCGCCGTGGTGATGTCCCGTGAGGGCAATCAAGCACTCAGCCAGCCCGATGAAGCCGATGCCCAGCGTGCCCTGGTTGATGACGCGCTCGATGGTGTCGTTGGGCTTGAGTTGCTCGGCGCCGTTCCACAGCTGGGTCATGAGCAATGGGAACTGCTTGGCCATCGCGGTCTTTTGGAACTGGTAGCGGTCGTGCAGCTGGCGAGCCGTGATTTCGAGCAGGTTGTCGAGCTTGGCCATGAAGGCGTTGATGCGCTCCTCGCGGTCGCTAATGTTGCGGCACTCGATGGCGAGTCGCACGATGTTGATGGTCGAGAACGAAATGTTGCCGCGGCCAATCGAGGTCTTGGGACCAAAGCGGTTCTCAAACACGCGCGTGCGGCAGCCCATCGTCGCTACCTCGTAGTTGTAGCGTTCGGGGTCGTCGGCACGCCACAACTCGTGCTGGTTGAACGTGGCGTCGAGGTTCACAAAGTTGGGGAAAAAGCGGCGTGCCGTTACTTTGCAAGCCAGTTGATACAGGTCGTAGTTGGGGTCGCCCGGCAGGTAGCTCACACCGCGTTTCTTCTTCCAAATTTGGATGGGGAAGATGGCTGTCGAGCCGTTGCCCACGCCCTCGTAGGTGCTGTTGAGCAACTCGCGGATGATGCAACGTCCCTCAGCACTGGTGTCGGTGCCGTAGTTAATCGAACTGAAAA
>Ga0065709_1029586_pt1 | contig 16184 bp, 12 predicted proteins | sample Hoacrofraction14_2_FD_59096 | JGI IMG/M metagenome (GOLD analysis project Ga0065709, IMG submission 59096) | Hoatzin crop microbial communities from Cojedes, Venezuela, sample from fiber fraction 14 v1 | ecosystem: Host-associated > Birds > Digestive system > Esophagus > Crop | place: Venezuela...
ATTTCATGGATTTTTTTATTCTTGAAATGGATGTTGGACAAATACGACGTAGATTTTTTCGAAATCGACATGAATTTTAAAAAATTAAGAAAATGGTAATTGACAAACATTTGATATTCAGATACTTATATCGGTTCAAGGAGAGGGAGAAGAGCCTCACCCTCCAAGAGGTATTCGAACTCATCATCATGAAGAAGTATTCCGCGGGCGTAACGGCGCTGCGGGAGGAACAACAGCTGCAGAACTATATGAAGGTAGCGTTCGGACTGCATCGAGAGTATGAGGAGAAGAGATATGTTGCAAAAGTTAAAAATGTTGAAAATGTGTAGATGTGCGTATAGGTTTTTAATTACTCACGCGCTGGAAGTAATTGAAAACAAAATAGTTGAATAGCCCCGCGTGAGGTGCGTAGGGTTAGAAAGAAAAACCTTACTGAACGCATACGCGCGATAGAAGGAGCAGCGCGGGGGAGAGGCTTCGGAAAGCCCCCTTCTTTCCTATCCGAATTATTGCATCCTTTCCTAAATTCTCATAAAATTGTCTAATTGTGAGACCATTATTTGCGTGAATGCAATAAAATTTGTACCTTTGCAGATTGGATAATTATTAAGGAAAGATAGTAATAAAAGTTTATATGAGAAGATTAACTCTACTGATTCTGACTATAGTAGGATTGTCGGCGATATTTCCGTCGGGGATGCAGGGTAAAAAAAAGAAGACAGGTTTTCCGATACTGAAGAAAGACTCCCTCGGGGGCGACTACTCCAAGATAAAGAAAGGAGCGGAAGTCGATTCGGGCCTGTTCGTAGTGCTCTACAAGTCCAAAGACAACAAGTTATATTTCGAGATGCCCGAAGAGTCGTTCGGTCGTCAGTATATGCTAGCCTCCCGCGTGGCAGCCACCAGCGACTCCAAGGACTTTGTAGCCGGGCAGATGGCCAAGACCCCGCTGCTCATCACCTTCACCAAGGACGAGCGCAACGTATACATGCATCAGATACAGAGTCAGAACTACGTCGAGGAGGGCGACCCCATCGCAGCCTCGTTCGAGAAGAATTTCATGAATCCGATACTCAAGGCATTCAAGATATCCGCCAGGAACGGCAAGAACGTCGTCATCGACGTCACATCATTCTTCGGCACCAACGAGTCGTCGATAAGTCCCATCAAAGACGACAACCCCGTAGCCAAGCTCCTCGGAGCCGGTTCGTCGATAAAAGCCACGTTCGTGTCGGAGGCCTCGGGAATCAGCAGCGCCAAGTCGTTCGAGAAGAACATCGAGATAGAGAGCGTGCTGGCATACACCACCACGGGGACGGTAAAGAAGCCCTACTCGGTGAAGATGCACCGATCGCTCTTCGTCCTCCCCGACGACCCCATGCCCATGAGGTTGCAGGACAACAGGGTGGGATACTTCCAGTCGTTCCGTTACGAGTTCTCTTCCGGCAAGGACAGGATCGAGGATGAAACCTTCATCAACCGTTGGAGGCTTCAGCCCAGGGAGGAAGACAGGGAAGCCTACTTCGAAGGGCAGCTCGTGGAACCCGAGAAGCCGATCGTCTTCTATGTCGACACGGCCTTCCCCGCGAAGTGGAGGAGCACCATCAGGCAAGGCATCGAAGACTGGAACAGAGCCTTCGAGGCCGCCGGTTTCAAGAATGCCATCAAGGCCGTCGACTACCCCAAAGACGACAAAGACTTCGACCCCGACGACATGCGGTACAGCTGTTTCAAGTACGCCGCCACGTCGACCCCCAACGCCATGGGCCCCAGTTATGCCGACCCCCGCACGGGAGAGATCCTCTCGGCCGACGTGATATGGTATCACAACATCGTGTCGCTGCTCCACAACTGGCGTTTCGTGCAGACCGGAGCCGTGGATGCGAGAGTCAGGAAGACCACCTTCGACGACGACCTGATGCAGGAGTCGATGCGCTACGCCGCGGCTCACGAGGTGGGCCATACCCTCGGACTGATGCACAATATGGGAGCCAGCTATTCCTATCCCGTCGACTCCCTCCGCAGCGCCACGTTCACTCGGAAATACGGTACTACGCCGAGTATCATGGACTATGCCAGAAACAATTACGTGGCCCAGCCCGGCGACCTCGAAAAAGGAGTGAAGATGACACCCCCGATCCTCGGAGTATATGATATCTACGCCATCAACTGGGGCTACCGTCTGATCAAGGACGCCGACACCCCGGAGGCCGAGAAACCCACCCTCGACAAGTGGATAGCCGAGAAAGCCGGCGACCCGATGTACTGGTTCGGCGCACAGCAGGTGATGGGCATCAACGACCCCACCGACCTCACCGAAGACCTCGGCAACGACCATATCAAAGCCGGCGACTACGGTATTTCGAACCTCAAGATACTCATGAAAAACCTCCTCAACTGGAGGATGGAGAAAGGACAGAGATACGACGAACTGGAAACCGTATACCTCGAAGTGGCAAAGCAGTACAACCGGTACCTCGGACACGTCGTCCCGATAATCGGAGGAGTGGAATACCTCGAGATACGCCAGGGCGACGGACAGGCAGCCAACAAAACCTTCGTCAGCAAGGCCGAACAGAAGAGAGCCATGCAGTGGTTGCTCAAGGAGATACGGACCTACGACAGCTGGCTCACCCCGAGAGACGTGGTCGGCAAACTCGAGCTCGACATGACGGTGAACAACAAATACCGTAATAACATCATCTCGCAGCTCTTCAGTTCGCCCCGTCTCTACCGCATCAAGGACGGAGGCCTCGCCGATCCGTCGAAGAACTATACCATCGACGGATACCTCGACGACCTCACCAATATGATCTTCATCGCCCCGACAGCCGGCAAACTCTCCGATACGGAGCGCGACCTGCAAGCCTCGGCGATAAGCATCATCATGTCGCGTACGGGACTGGAGAAGAAAGCCGCCGCATCGGGCTCTTCAAGCAAGACATCAGGCATCGCCGGTGATGACGAGCTGTATTTCTGTTCGCACGCGGCCGGCGACAACAGTTTCACCCGTTTCAACCTCGCCAGCGGGACGCTCTCCGGTGCGGAGCAGGGCGCCCTGATGCTCGGAAGACTGAAGAAAGTGATGCAGAAATACCGTCAGTACAAGACGATGGCGCAGGGAGCCACGCGCGACTTCTACGACTACCAGCTGCTGCTGATGGAACGACTGATCAATAACAAATAACAAGATACGAAAATCGAGATTATGATAAGAGAGAAGATTTTAATCATGCTGGCCGCCTTGTTCGCCGTCACCATCGGCATCAAGGCCCAGACCGCACAGCCTGCGACGGTCACCGGACGCGTGATCGACAAGGGCGGGGAGCCGCTCATCGGAGCACAGGTGAGATGGAAGGAAACCAAGACGGCGACGATCACCAACGCCGACGGACAGTTTGCTATCACGCCCTCCGGCGAGACCGACATCCTCGTGGTGTCGTACCTCGGATACAAGAGCATCGAGGTGAAGGCCGGCGGCAAGCGGAAAGACATAGTCGTGAAAATGGAAGACGACGCCCAGAGCCTCGACGAACTTGTCGTCGTGGGTTACGGAATACAGAAGAAGTCGTCGCTGACGGGATCGGTGGAGACCATCAAGAGCGACGACCTGCTGATGATACCGACGACAAGTCTCGACAAGTCGCTGGCCGGACAGGTGGCCGGTCTGCAGGTGATGACGACCACCGGCGACCCCAGCACCGCCAAGGAGTCGAACATCCATATCAGAGGTATCAACAGCAGTCCCCTGCTCGTCATCGACGGTGTGCCCCGCTTCGGTACCAACACGTCCGACGGCGAGACGCGACTCTCCGACCTCAACCCCGACGACATCGAGAGCGTCTCGGTGCTCAAGGATGCGGCAGCGGCGGCGGTATACGGTGCCAGAGCCGCCAACGGAGTGCTCCTCATACAGACCAAGCAGGCCAAGGGCGACGGCAAGGTGAAGGTGAACTACCGCGGACAGTTCAACCTCGAGCAGGCCACACAGCTGCCCGAATTCCTCGATGCCTACGAATTCGCGAAACTAAGAAACAAAGCCGTCGAAAACAGTCCCACGACGACGGTGGAGCCCTATACCGACGAACAGCTCGAGCAGATACGCACCCATTCGAATCCCAATGTCTACGGCGACGAGAATATCCTCGACTACCTCGACAAGACCGGTTTCAGCACTTCCCACAGCGTCTCCGCGTCGGGAGGCAACCAGATGGTGAAATACTACCTCTCGATGGGATATGCCAACAACAAAGGACTCTACTCCGGAGTGTCGCGCAACAGGATCAACTACACCGGAAAACTCGACATCACCCTCGCCAAGGGACTCGTGCTCTCGGTAGGATACCAGGGCAGCGACTCACACAGCAAAAACAGCAGCTATACCACCATCGACGCGGCATACAGCTTTTCTCCCGTGCAGGTTCTCACCTTCACCAACGGACAGCTCGCCAGCGCCGACGGCAGCAACCCTCTCATCAATATCTACGGACTCGGAGGATATATCAAGGACAACAGTCATCAGAGCACCATCAACGTGAATCTGAAATACGACTTCAGCAAGATAAAAGGACTCTCGGCCTACGTGAGAGGCACCTTCGACGACAACCACCGTCTGGAGACCGACTTCGACACACCCGTCACCCTCTATCTCTACGACCAGACGACGGGCGACTTCTCCATCGACGAGAATACGGCCTATCCGAACGCCAAGGTGACACTCGAAGAGACAGACAGATTCTACAGCAGCCAGTTGTATGAGGCGGGACTCAACTACAACCGACTCTTCGGAGAGAAGCACGACGTGGGAGCCACCCTCGTGGCCAACTACCAGAGACTGCACAACCAGTATATGCTCGGCGAGAACCAGGACAAGAGTCCTGTGCCGGAGACCATCGGAGTGTCGAAGACATCGAGGCTTGTGGGCGACGAGAGCATCAACGAGAGAGCCTCGCTCATAGGAAGAGCCAACTACGGATACGACAACAAATACTTCGCCGAGTTCAGTTTCCGCGTCGACGGTTCGACCAACTTCTCGCCCGGCAACAGATGGGGATTCTTCCCCTCGCTCTCGGCATCGTGGGTGCTCTCCAACGAAAAGTTCTTCCGCGACTGGAAACAGGACGTGATATCCAACGTGAAGTTCAGAGCCTCCACGGGATGGCTCGGCAACGACGGGCTCGTAGACTCTTACTCCTACCTGAAAAACTATATGGAGTCGACATCCCTCGGATACAGCATCGGAGGTAATTTCAGTCCGGGACTCACACAGAGCACCTTCCCCAATCCCGACCTCACATGGGGAAAGACCCACGACTACAACCTCGCCACCGACCTCGGCTTCTGGGGAGGACGCATCGGTATCACCTTCGAATACTTCATCCGCTATGAGACCGACAAGATAACATCAGCCCCCGACTACCTCTTCCCCGCCACGACAGGAGCCAACGGTAATGTGCCAAGCATGAACTTCAGCAAGCTGAAGGCCTGGGGATGGGATCTCACCATCAGTCATAAGAACACCATCGGGAAATTCAAATACAACGCGTCGCTCACCCTCGCCAAGTCTGACGACAAATATCTCGACTTCGGCGACGAGAGCGCGCAGAACGAAAACCTCAGAAGGGTGGGGAAGCCCAGTCTCGTGTGGACGATGTACGAGGCCGACGGACTCTTCCGCTCGCAGGAGGAAATCGACAACTGGCCCGTGGACCAGGACGGACAGGGCAACCAGACGCTCGCTCCCGGCGATATCAAGTATATCGACCAGAACGGGGACGGCAAACTCGACAGCAACGACCGTATCTACGTGAAGAACTCTTCCTATCCCGACCTCGACATGGGTATCAAGCTCGGAGCTTCGTATAAGGGATGGTTCTTCAACGCCATGCTGCAGGGTGAGTTCGGATACAAACAGAACATCAGCGACTACTACACCCTCGAGAACGGTACGCTGCCGAAGTTCCAGACCTATCATCTCACCGACAGCTGGAGCGAGGACAATCCCGACGCTGCTTATCCGAGAGTGAAGTTTGCCACAAGCAACGACAACAACCGTCTGTCGAGCACCTTCTGGGTCAAGGAGTGCAACTTCCTCCGGCTGAAGATGATCAACGTGGGATATTCCTTCCCCTACGCATCCATCAAGAAGATGCACCTCACATCGCTACGCATCGCCCTGCAGTGCAGCAACCTCTTCACATGGAGCACCCTCGACGGAATGGATCCCGAGTCGCTCAGAGGATATCCCATCCAGAAGTCGTACGGACTCACACTCAACTGTGGGTTTTAATTTAACCGATGTTTAAGAATATGAAAATGAACAAGATAAACACTATCATCTCAGTATTGGCTTTAAGCGGAGCCGCCATGCTGAGCAGCTGCAACGATATCTTCCGCGACTCTCCCGTGAACGCCATCTCGGAGGAGGACACCTGGAGCAACGCCATGCTTCTCGACGAATATGTCAACTCATGGTACCGAGGCATGAGCAACGGGTTCAAGACCTACGTGCCGAGTATCGCGCTCGTGAAGAGTGCATCGAGATACTACCTGCCCTGGTTCGGCGACCAGATCACCGTGGCGAAGAGCGACTGGTTTAATGCCGGATACGGCGACCTGCTCAAAGGCAGCGAACTGGAGCTCACCAAATGGGCCACATACAACTGGGGCAGCTATTTCAACCACATATACTCCATCAACCAGTTCCTGGAAAACAGCGACAAGGTGGCCGACGGAGACCAGAAAACCCGCATCACCGGCGAGGCCCACTTCATGCGTGCATACTACTATTATATATTGTGGAGGATGCACGGAGGAGTGATGATCATCGACCACAGTTTCAATCCCCTCGAAGACGCGGAGAAATTCCCCAGGGCTACTTATCAGGAGATGGTGGACTTCATCGTCAGCGAGGCGCAGCAGGCCGCCGACATCCTTCCGCAGTCGTACTCCTCTACCGATGTGGGCCGCGCCACCAAGGGAGCCGCCATCATGCTCAAGGCCAAGGCTTATCTGTGGGCTTCGAGCCAGGTGTTCCAGAACCGCACCGACTCCCTCTTCCTCGGTTTTGAGGGTGACCGCTCGTCGGAGATGCTGCAGAAGGCCAAGAGTGCCTACGAGGAGCTGTTCGCCCTCAACCAGTATTCACTGATACAGATACAGTCGACGACGCAGGACGGCATCCGCGACGAATATCGTAAGATTTTCACTACGAAGAATACTGCAGAGTCGATCTTCGAGGTGCAGCACAGCGACGACGGCGACTATGCCAACAAGTTCGGCCATACCCTCGACCGTGATGCCGTATCGCCATACTTCACCGGTACCACAGCCGCCTATACCCCGACGCAGAACCACGTCGACGAATACGGCATGAGAGACGGCAAGGAATATGACAAGACACATCCCTACGCCAACCGCGACTACCGCTTCTATGCCAACGTGCTATACGACAGTTGTATGTTCAGAGGACATCAGATGGACCTGCACTACACCGACGGCGTGGCAGGGGCGGACCTCACTGTTTACGGTACCTCCACATCGGCGGCAGTGTCGCGCACGGGATACTATATGGGTAAGTTTGTCGACGAGACACAGACCATCGACGACAACGACACCTACGCCAGCAAACAGAACTATATCATCTGGCGCTATGCCGAGGCGCTGCTCGACTACGCCGAGGTTTGCTACCGTCTCGGTGATGCTCAGACAGCCACGACATACGTCAACAAGATCAGAAGCCGCGTACACATGGACGAGTATACCTCGCCCGTCACATGGGATCAGATATACAACGAGCGCCGCATCGAGATGGCCTTCGAGGAGACCACCTACTGGGATATCTTCCGCATGGGACTGGCCGACGAGATAATGAACGGCAGCAGCAATCCGCTGAAGGCCATGAAGGTGGAGGTGAAAAACGGTAGGACGACATATACCATCAGCAATCTCAACCGCTTCCCCAAGCGAATCCGGTATTTCCAGCATAAGCAGTATTATCTGCCTATCCCCTGGGCTGAGATAAAATACCACGGAGTAGCCCAGAATCCGGGCTGGAGCGAAGTGTGATACAGAGTGAAAACAATAAAGACAATATAAACATTTAAAATCTTAAAACGATGAAGAAAATTTTTACATTTGCAGTTAGTGCCCTCTTCGCTCTCGGAGTGCAGGCACAGGCTAATCTCTTTGATGCCGCCGACGTCGACGCTGACGGATGGTTGTGGTTCGACACTCAGGAGAAGATCGACAAATACGTGGGTCTCTTCAACGAGGACGACGCCAAGGTGAATCCCGACGGAAAACTAATACAGCTCGTGTATGCCGACCAGTATCCCGACTACGTCAATCCTACTGCCGATCCTACTCTCGTGGGAGTGGGTACCGACGGTAATACCGGCGGCGAAGGTCATAAGACGGGTGCTATCCTCCTTACCGCCACAACGGCACTCTTCACTTTCAACGGCGGCGGTTTTATCGTGTGCATGCCGTCGTGCAAGCAGTACGACATCTGCATGTCGTCGGAGTCTACGGCCTGCTTCCTCGTAAGCGACACTACGTCTGTTGATGCCACATACGGTAACGACCAGGAGGTCGGTCCTTCGCGAAGCAGATACAGCGTGAGCAAGTGGACGTCAAAGTACTATGCCGGCATCAACACTGTCACCTTGTCGGACAAGAACAACGGTTACAAGCTGTCTTCCAACATGCAGTCCAACGACCCTGTATACGTGATGTTCCGCAACGGCACCAAGGATACTCTTTATATCCACGGCATCCGCGTGATCACCAACGAGACAGCCGGCATCCGTGATATCGCTGCCGACAGCAACGCCAAGACAGCCGTTTATTCTCTCGACGGAAAACTGATGGGCAGCAGCACGTCAGAGGCCGACCTCAACAAGGGTCTGTATATCATCCGCCAGGGTGAGAAGTCGAAGAAGGTGGTTATCAAGTAATACTTGACAGTTACGGACAAAATAAAGGTGCAGGGCCCGGAGGCTTCTGCACCTTTTTTCACATCTAATTTAAAAAAATATCGTAATTACTTAGCGATATATTTCTTGCCGTTGCTGATTATGATACCTTTGAAGCTCTTGTCAGCCTTCATACCGCTGAGGTTGAAGCTCTCGCTCTTGATGCTGTTCTTCTGTACGGCACTGATGCCTGTAGTTTCTTTGACGATCTTTGTTACGGTAGTCTTCAGGACATTATCACCGGTGAACTTATCATAAGAAGCATTCTCCATAGCTACGTAAACGGGCAGCTCGGGGATGTTTTCGAAAGTGATGACACCGTTGGCGATCTTGTAATCGGTATCGGCTGTAAGAGCTGTAGCGGCCTCTTCTCCTTCTGCAGCGTTTTCATTGTAGGTGTAAACGGTGAATGTGGTAGCATTCTCACCCACTGTAGCCTGAGCCGACAGGTCGATAGTATTCGTCTCCTTTGCCAGTTCGATATCCTGCTGGGGAGCGTAGGTCACGTTCTTTGCGATGGTGAGCTCCGGCATGGTAGCGAATGTCAGTTTGTTCTTCGAGATGTTCAGTGTTTTTGCGCCCTCGGGGAGAACGATGTTCTTGCCGTCAGCAATTTCGTTGTTGATCAGGAAGAGGCTGCCCTTTACGAGACCGGTCTGCTTTGATACGTCGATGCTGCTGATCTTGTTGTTGTTGAGACTGATATACGACAGTGTGGTGTTGTCGCCGAAGTTGACGTCTGTCAGTTCGTTATCGAGCAGATAAGCGCTCTTCAGGGCTGTTACGGCACTGAGGTCGAGAGATCCGCTGAACTTGTTCTGGCTGAGATACAGAGTCTTGATCGAAGGATTATTGCTCAGGTCGATGGCTGTCAGCTGGTTGTTGCTAAGAGTCAGATTGGTGAGCTGGGTATTCTTCGTGACGTCGATGGATGTCAGCTGGTTGTTGCTCAGGTCGAGTTTCTGCAGAGCTGTATTGTTGCTCACGTCGATAGAGGTGAGTTTGTTTGAGTTGAGTACGAGATACTGCAGGTCTGCAGCGTTGGTAACGTCGGCTGCGGTGATACCCACCTGGATAGACTTGTTGCCGTCATCGTCGGTAACGTATACCGAGTTGGCTTCGAGTCTGGCGATGCCGGTGCCGTAGATCTTGATCACGCCCTCACCGGCGGGAGTTCCTGAAAGGGTGGTGGTAGTCCAACCGTCCTCTACTGCGAGTTCGTCGGATGTCACGAGGTTGCCGTCACCCCAATCCACTGTTACCTTGGTTCCTGCTGCTGTAGCCGATACAGCGATTTCGCGCGGATTACCGTCGACGTCGGCCGTAAGGGTTATCGCCGGGGTGTCTTGTGCATTTGCCAAAAGTGCCGAGAAAAGGCACATTACTGAAAGTAAACTTTTCTTCATAAGATTGTTTTTTAAATTAATAACACATTATACAGGGTGCAAAGTTACGTTTTTTCTTTTATTCTGACAAAATTTGGAGCAAAAATATTGTTTTTTGCGTTAAATTCCTTAATTTTGCACCCTGAAAGATAATAATTAAGTAGAGATATGAAAAAAGTATTACAATCATTATTCGGTATGCTTCTCCTGCTAGGCTCGTCGCCCCTTGCGGTGATGGGATACGAGAGCAACAAGGGCGACGTGGGCAATCTCGTATGCTTTGTTCGCTTTGCCGACGAGGAGGCTTCCGAAGTGTTTACAGGAGGGTTCGACAAATACGAGCAGCTCTTCAATGCCGGTGACGAGTCGTCGAATTCAGTATACAACTATTTCCGCAAGGCATCATACGGACAACTGTCGTGGAAGAGCAGTTTCTTCCCGGCTTCCTCCGACGGCAAGATCGTATCGTATCAGGCACAGTACAAGCGCGGATTCTATCAGGAGAAGAGCGACGACAACACCGACGGCTACGAGGACGAGACAGAGATGGGAGCCCGTCGCATGGCTCTCGTCAAGGAGATAGCCCAGTATCTGGCCGACAACCTCACGGATGATATCGTCGTGGATGTCAACGGCGACGGTATGGTCGACAACCTCTGCATCGTGCTCAGCGGAGAGTCGGGACTGAGTGCCAAAAAACTCCTCTGGCCGCAGCGTGTCGACCTCGCCCTGCCCGACGAGAAGGCTGTATATATAAAAGGAAAGAAACTCGTCGGATATCTCATGGTCTTCGACGAGGCCAACGGCTTCGACAGTTCCTTCAAGGGCATCGCTCTGAATACCGGAGTGCTCTGTCATGAGATGTCGCACTCCCTCGGCACCTACGACCTCTATCACGTCTCCGACAAACTCAATCCCGTCGGGGTGTGGGATCTGATGTCCGACAACCAGTTCATGGCTCAGAATATGACAGCCTATACCAAGTGGCGTTACTGCAAATGGATCGACGAGATTCCCGAAATCACCGAGGAAGGAACATATACCCTCAACCCCATCGGGGGCGATGACACTTCGAATCTCGCATACAAGATACAGCCCGTCGCCAGCGACGAGTATTTCATCGTGGAATACCGCCAGAAAGAAGGCTTCGACGCCTCGCTGCCTTCGTCGGGAATGATCGTATACAGAATCAATCCTTCATACAGCGGAGGAAACGTGAACTACAACGGCACCACCCGTCTCGACGAACAGTATATCTTCCGTCCCGGTGGTTCTGTCTCTGCCGACGGAAACCTCTCCCAGGCGGCACTCTCCGCCGACAACGGGAGGACTGCTTTCGGAGGCGATGCGGAGATAAAACCGTTCTACAGCGACGGTACCGAGGCTCCGTTCTCTCTCAGTGAGATCTCTGCCTGCGGCGACCAGATCACCTTCCGTCTCGACAAAATGCCGTCGCAGTTGGTTGTCAGTGATTCCGTGGTACGTCTGAAAGGTGAGGAGAGCAGCGCGTCCACCATCACCATCGCTTCCGATGCCAAATGGAGTGCCGCTTCCGATGCCTCGTGGATAAATATCTCCCCATCTGCAGGAGAACACGGCAAGACGTCGGTGGTGATATCCGCGACATCGAAGAATGAGGAGTTCAAGAGCCGCGAGGCCGTAGTGGTGATCACTGCCGAGTCGGGGCTTTCGTCATCGGTAAGGGTGGTGCAGGCCTCCGGACTTGTCGACGCACCCGACGGCGTCACTGCCGAGGATAATGACGGGAAGGTCGTTCTCTCGTGGAACGCCAACCAGAGTCTTTCGACACTCGTGACGGATGATTTCGAGAATACGGAGAACCCCGTGGGATGGACCATCGAGAGTGCCGGTTACCGCGGATGGACCTGGAAACAGGGTACTGCCGGCAAGGGCTTCTACCGTCCATACGCAGGCAACTATGCCATCACCGTAGAGGAGGCTTGGGAGGAGAAGCATCAGGACGAAAGCCTCATTTCGCCCGTTGTCGCCGACGCCACCATGCTGAGTTTCTACAGCCGTACCAATGCCGCCGGGAGGACTCCCAAGGATCCTCAGGAGTATAATGTGGACGTGAGCTCCGACGGCGGCCAGTCGTGGACTACCATCTTCAACGCCAGAACGGACTGTCCTGATTCTCTATCGGGCAAATATGCTCTCATAGAACTCGACCTCAGTGCATATAAGTCATCGGAGATGAAGGTGAGATTCCGCTGTTATGATACCAACAATCTCGGACTGTCGTACTATTGGCAGATCGACGATGTGAATATCTACGGAGCATCGTCGGAATATCAGGTGACAGGATATAACATTTACCGCAACGGAGAACTTATAGGAAGCACTTCCGACACGTCGTTTACCGACGAGAGCCCAATCGCCGGAGAAAACAGCTATACCATTTGTGCTGTGGGAACCTTCGGAGAGAGCAGCGAGTCGGATGCCGTATCGGTGGATATGACATATCTCGGGATATCGGCAGTGAGAACAGACGGCGGCGATGACGGCCGGTATTATAATGCCGCCGGACAGAAGGTTGACGGCGGATATAAGGGAATCGTCATCCGACAAGGAAAGAAGTATCTGGCGAAATAAGCATCGCCGGCAGCATAATAAAATCTCCGCGACCCATGACAGGCCGCGGAGATTTTTTATGGCAATCATATACTTTTTGACCCCCAAGTATTAAGATTTATTTTAAATGTTCTGTTGGAAAATTCACTCACGAGAGACATTCAGAAGGTGGTTTAATAGTCTTAAAGGGTAATGATGGCAAGATTCCTCAACTGCTTCTCGTTGATGTTATCCAAACTTGATTGTCAGTTCAAATTGATGATATAGACCTTCTTTTAAGGATGATGTGTTGGTTGGTTGTTGTGTGGGTAATTTGTCCGATTTGCAATCTGAGGTTCATATTTCACTTCAACAGGAAAAACCTTGTTGTAAGCGTCAATATATGTTCCTTTTGTAGCAGTATTGAAGATAGCTTTTGCAATTGCCTCAATTCCTTTTCCGTTTATATTAATACCTACTTTGTCATTCCACAATTCATAAGTCCATTCATAGACGGATAATTTCTCATTAAAAGTTCCATCCACTTCAATAGAGCCTACTGTTGGTTTATCTTCAAAAACAATACTTATACGTTTTGTGGGCCGTTTTTTAGGGTTAAACATCATATCATCTACCCATGTTTTTACGTGAGTTTTGTGATTAGACACTCTAACCTTTATTGTGCCAACCCAAAAATAAAAAGTATCCTTTTCACTGATTTTTGATATATCTTCGCCGAAAATATGCCTTAGCTTATTTCGTATTTCTTTTGATACAAATCCCATATCCTAATTTTTTATTATAAATATGTTTCCAAGTTATTTTGTTGCATCTTTACTTTATAAAATCTTATTTTTTTTTATTTCTCTAGGGTGAATATCGAGATTTTTATGTAAATTTGCAGCAAAAATATAATACAAGAGAATATGAGGACTTTAGGTTTTACGAGTGACGAAAATATCAACATTGATATTTTCATTGAATATGGCTATCTCTCCAACATTACAGAAATGACAGATAGCAATGCACAAATGTTTGATAGTTTGCTGCTTAGTGGACTTAATTTAGGTGTTATATCTTCGGCCAAAGATGCATTTTATCTTATTATCCATTATGATACGGAAGAAAATGAGAAGATATTTTGTGGTCTCGTTACTTTGGAAAAATCAACAGACAAATTTCTAATCAGAAACATTATTTTGGAAAAACGTTTATTTAATAAGAAATGCTTAACTAAAATATTTACAATGATTCAGAATTTTTTAAACCGCATGATAGGTCGAAAATCAACAAGAATAAGTTACAATAATCATTATTTCAATTGCCAGTTTGATTGTAACGTTAATGAAACTGCAACACTAATGGCAAATGTCGCAATGCATGAGGAAATGATAGATTTACAATAAATGTATGAATAGTGAATGACAAGTATATTCTGTTGGGAAATTCGCCTACGAGTGGCATGAAGAATGTGGCTTAATTGTCTTAAAGGACAAGGTTGACAAGATTCCTCAACTGCTCCTCGTTGATACAACCGAGTTTATACATCAGTTCATATTGATGGTACAAACCTTCTGCAACTGAATTGGTGTTTGTGGGTTGTTGTTGAGTATTTGGATTTGTTTTGTTAGTTGTCTGAGTTGTGTTAGTTTCTTTATCTTTGACTGACGGATGTTTTTCAAACTCTATTGTACTCGTGGGTTTAAAAACACCTGTTTGAAACATTGTTATCAAGTCGTTCTTAAGCATTTCCACGTTATATGGATAATCAAGAAAATATATAGGATAGACATACCTATTTAACACAATATCTAATTCACAATTTGGTTGTTTGTTAGGTTCCAATTTTTCGATAGAACCACCAAAACCTTTGAATATTATGTGATTCCTTATATTTGGAACTCCCATTAATTCAAATCGCTCATAATTTTCAGGATTTTCATTTGTGTGATTTGAAATACGCAACTGAAATTCTATATCCTTATTTAGTGGAAAATAATAATTATACCTACTATTGCCACGCCCATCAAGCATTAGATTGTCACAGAGTGTTTTCCTTTTTGTTTTAATATCCATTCCATCACAGATGTTAGCAACGTTTAAGTTATTCAGTATTTCAATAGCCTCAGAACTTTTACGTCTATAAGTTATTATGCGTTGTGGCTCATTTTTCTTAATGAAATTATAAAAATACTCCATCACTATAGTTCTTTTTTCAATAAATATCACTATCTTTGCAAAAAATATAGAAATGGAATACATTGAAAGAAAACGCATTGAAACTAAAAATAAGATAAACCGTCACCAATTTGTAGACGAATATAATCTCATTATAGAAGAGAAGAAACATATAGAGGTCGTATATATTACAACCATATTCGGTTACAACGTCTATATGGAGAATAGTTTATATTTTGCCCCTTCGAGATATACAAAGAATCGTTTACTATGGGTTGAAATAGACGCTCAAACCTTTGACTTATTTTCTATTACGAATCCTGAAAAATGGATGAGTGAATTAGGCAGAGAAATCCGTAAAAGATTTACAATAACAAATGGATTCCTTATCAGAAAATGCACAAAAAGTGATATAGGGATTATTTTTAATTCTATTCCGTATAATATAGATTACGAATATAGTATTGTTGTAGAAGGATGCAGTGGTTTACCTATTGCATATATAATTCTATCAACAAGAAATGTAACAGAAGTATTCTCATCTTTGGATAAAAAATGGGAGAAAGTATTAAATCGTGAGATTATTGCATATAATGTCAAAAACCAAGAAATCCTAAACATAATAAAAGATGCATATAGTGGACTTTACACATCTTTACCAAACAGATATTTAACAATATGGTATCAATATCGAAATGATACAGACAAAGAGAAAACAGCAAATGAACTTTGTCTTAAAGATAGTAAGTGTGGCTTTCTTTTCTATCAATTTTGAAAATATCAAGATATTTATGAATAAAAGCAGTGGAGAGTGTGAATCTCCACTGCCGAAAGGATTGCTAAAAACGGACTTGTTCTAATCTTGCAATAAGGTCTTTGACCTTTGCAACCCACTCTTCACTAAAAATAGTGGTCATATTAACCTCCTTTCTACGGCTTTAGTGCCGCAGGTGCAAAGGTACTAAAAACTACTGACACTCAAAATAAATGTCGGTAGTTTTTTTATTTAATATCATGTTTTGCATAAAATAGCATAAGAGTAACCCCTTTAAAAATGAGAGATTGCTCTTATATT
>Ga0065709_1029587_pt1 | contig 16183 bp, 11 predicted proteins | sample Hoacrofraction14_2_FD_59096 | JGI IMG/M metagenome (GOLD analysis project Ga0065709, IMG submission 59096) | Hoatzin crop microbial communities from Cojedes, Venezuela, sample from fiber fraction 14 v1 | ecosystem: Host-associated > Birds > Digestive system > Esophagus > Crop | place: Venezuela...
CAGTGTTGTCAACGCTTGCGCCATCGTTTTCGCCTCGCATGAACATGGTTTGAATGATTACGTGACCATTGAACGACTTTAGCGTTTCGATGATTTTCTTCACATCGTAGGACGGACTGAGCGGACGATCAACGAGATTGATGTAGTCGGACGAAACGGTGTCGAGTTTGAGGATGTTATTTTCTACTTTCATCAACGCATCGTGCACTTTCTGCTTGTGAGCGAATGTGGCATTGCTCAGAACAGATATCTTTGCGTTCGGACAATATTTGTCGCGCAGACGAATTGTATCGTCGATTATTTCGGCAAAGTGAGGGTGGCTTGTCGGTTCGCCGTTTCCAGCAAATGTCAGCACGTCGGCAACGTTATTGTTTTGCTTCATCTCGATGAGCTTTTTCTCCAGATCTTCAGCCACTTGCGCTCTTGAAGGATGTCGAGTGATTGTTTTGTGAGATTCGTTGAATCCACATTCACAATAGATGCAATCGAAGGTGCATATTTTTCCGTTTTCGGGCAAAAGATTAATGCCTAATGAAACACCCAATCGACGGCTTTTTACAGGACCGTAAACAGGCGATGGAAACAGTATTGTAGCCATAATTTTTGTTCTTAGTTAATGATTTTGGCGCAAAGATAGACTAAAAAAGTGAAACTGCAAAATAAAAAGTTTGTTATTTATTTAGTATTTATTTTGTGTTTTGGCATTATTTTAGTAACTTTGCAAAGAAATTAGGACGTTGGCGGTTTGAGGCTTGAGTCGCTTCGCTGTTTGAGGTTTGAGGTTTGGGCTAGCGCCGTTGGCGGTTTGAGGTTTGAGCCGCTTCGCTGTTTGAGGTTTGAGCCGCTTCGCTGTTTGAGGTTTGAGGTTTGGGCTAGCGCCGTTGGATTTTAGTTTGAGAAATAAATAAAAAGAAAAAAAAAGGAAGACGATGGGAAGATGACGGAAAGATGACGGGACATTAGAAAAACTCATTCTGAGTTTGTAATCTCTCTCCACTCTCCACTCTCCTCTCTCCTCTAAAACATAAAGGAACATGGTAAAGAAACGCAAGAAATCGCGTAGCCGTCATGGCTTGCAAGCGGTAACTCTCTGTATCAGTACGGCATTGGTTCTGATCTTGCTCGGACTGATTGTTTTTTCGGTTTTAATAGGTCGAAACCTGTCGTCGTTGGCAAAGGAAAATCTTGTTGTAACGATGATGCTCGATCAGGATATGACAAATCCTGAAGCGAAGAACATCTGCAAGATGCTGACGGGTAAGGAATTCATTAAAAATATTGATTACATCAGCAAAGAACAGGCGTTGCAGGAAGGCAAAAAAGAACTTGGCACCGATCCTACCGAGTTTACGGACGGTGTGAATCCTTATCTCTCGTCGATAGAACTGACGTTGCAGTCGGCGTATGCAAACAACGATTCGCTGAAATGGATTGAGAAAGAATTGCAGAAAATTCCGAAGGTGAGCGAGATTAATTACAGTCGCGACTTGGTGGAAAACGTCAACCGCACACTAGCGAAGATAGGTCTTGTGTTGGGCATTCTTGCGCTGCTGCTTGCGTTTGTGTCGTTCTCGCTGATAAACAATACGGTGAAACTGGGCATCTACGCGAGTCGTTTCACGATGCACACGATGAAACTCGTTGGTGCGTCGTGGAAATTCATTCGACGCCCATTCGTCAAACGAGCCATTCTGCTCGGCATCTTGGCTGCATTCATCGCCATTCTCGTTTTGGGCGGATTGATCACTGCCCTTTGCATGAGTGAACCCGAACTGCTTACGCAAGGCGTGATAACGTGGATTGAAATGGCAGTAACGGGCGTGGCTGTGTTCTTGTTTGGAATCATTCTGACCGGCACTTGCGCCTATGTCTCAGTGAATAAATTCCTGAAGATGAAGGCAGGAGAACTGTATAAGATTTGAGGTTTGAGGTTTGAGGTTTGAGGTTTGGGCTAGCGCCATTGACGGTTTGAGGTTTGAGTCGCTTCGCTGTTTGAGGTTTGAGTCGCTTCGCTGTTTGAGGTTTGGGCTCGCGCCGTTGGAAATTAGTTTGAGAAATAAAACAAAGAAATATGGATAAAAGAAATTTAGCATTCGGAAAGACCAACTTTATCTTGCTTGGAATCAGCATGTTGGTTGTTATCATCGGATTCGTTCTGATGAGCGGTGGCAGTAGTACGGAAGATACGTTCGATCCGTCGATATTCAGTACGATGCACATCGGCGTAGCACCTGTTGTGTGCTTCATCGGATTCATTATGATGATTTTCGCAATCTTGTATAAACCAAAAGACGAGAAGACAGGAGACGAGAAATGAGCGAGTTTGAAGCATTTATTCTTGGCTTGATACAAGGCTTGACAGAATATCTCCCTGTGAGCAGTAGCGGTCATCTCACCATTGGCGCTGCGCTGTTCGGCATCAATGGCGAAGACAATCTGGCTTTCACGGTGGCAGTGCATGTTGCAACAGTGCTTAGCACACTTGTCATTCTGTGGAAAGAAATTGCGTGGCTATTTAAGGGCTTGTTTAAATTTGAGTGGAACGACGAGACAAAATACGTTGTAAACATTATCATTTCGATGATCCCAGTGGGCATCGTAGGCTTGTTCTTCAAAGACAAGGTGGAAGAAATCTTCGGATCGGGACTGCTCATCGTCGGTTGTATGCTTCTGCTGACAGCAGCACTGCTCGCCTTCTCATATTATGCTCGTCCGCGTCAGAAAGAGAAAATCAGTCCGATGGATGCGTTGATCATCGGCATAGCTCAGGCGTGTGCCGTCATGCCAGGTCTTTCGCGTTCGGGAAGCACCATTGCGACAGGCCTTCTGCTCGGTGATAAGAAAGAAAAGCTGGCGCAATTCTCGTTCCTCATGGTGATTCCGCCAATCTTGGGCGAAGCTCTTCTCGACATTTTGAAAGCATCTAAAGAAGGTTTTTCGGCTGTCATGGGCGACGTTTCCGTTTCAGCATTGGCAGTAGGATTTGCCGTTGCTTTCGCTGCAGGTTGCGTGGCATGCAAATGGATGATCAACATTGTGAAACGCGGCAAGCTGATATATTTCGCAATATATTGTGCAATTGTGGGTGCGCTGACCATAATCCTAAGTCTAAATTAAAAAACGGCTCTCGCTGAGAGTTTTCTACGACATAAACAGAAGAGATGAAATTGAATTTCAACGCTGGTGAATTTCTGTACATCAACAAACCCTACGGCATGTCGAGCTTTGGCGCTTTGGCGCATATCCGCTATGTCGTGTCGAGGAAGATTGGTGTCAGAAGAGTTAAGATGGGTCATGCCGGAACGCTCGACCCGTTGGCAACAGGCGTTTTGATTCTTTGTACCGGGCGCGCCACGAAACAGATTGAAAAACTGCAATACAACACGAAGGAATACACGGCAACGCTTCAGCTGGGCGCTACAACTGCCAGTTACGACAGAGAGCACACCGTGAACATGACATATCCGAAGCAGCACATCACGCGTGAGCTGATCTTGGAAACATTGCAGCAGTTCGTTGGCGACATCGATCAAGTTCCGCCTTCGTACAGCGCATGCAAGATAAACGGCGATCGCGCCTATAAACTGAAACGAAGTGGGCAAGAAGTGAAGCTCGAACCGAAACGAATTCATATCGACGAGATAGAGCTTACCGACTACGACGATCAGAAGAAGACGATGGCAATAAGAGTTGTATGCGGCAAAGGAACATATATCCGATCGCTGGCACGCGACATTGGGCGTGCTTTGGGCAGTGGTGCTTTCCTCACGTCGCTTTGCCGCACTCGACTTGGCGACATCAGCATTGCCGACTGTCTCGACTTTGACGAATTTCAGGCGTGGCTTGATAAACAAGAAATTGAAATATAAAAGGACAAAAAATATATGAAACTATCACAATTCAAATTTAAACTACCCGACGAATCTGTCGCACTGTATCCACACAGCATCGTTCATGAATTCAAGAACGACGATGGAACGACCACGATCTCGCGTCTCACGCGTCGTGACGAATGTAAACTGATGGTTTTGCACAGCAAGTCGCAAACGATTGATATGTTCAAGCGCGACGAAAAAGGAAATCCTATAGAAGGCGAATTTCTTGATTTCCGCAATATCCTTGACTATTTTGACGAGGGCGACACGTTCGTTTTCAATAATACGAAAGTTTTTCCAGCACGCCTTTACGGTACGAAAGAAAAGACCGACGCAAAGATTGAAGTGTTTTTGCTTCGCGAGCTTAATGCCGAAATGCGTCTGTGGGACGTGTTAGTAGAACCAGCGCGCAAGATTCGCATCGGAAATAAATTGTTCTTCGACGGTAGCGGTCCGATGGTGGCAGAAGTGATTGACAACACCACGAGTCGCGGTCGCACACTTCGCTTCCTCTACGACTGTCCGCACGATGAGTTCAAACGCGAGTTGTTTGCTTTGGGCGAGTCGCCACTGCCACGATACGTCATCGACAAGCGTGAAGATCATCATGCAACAGAGCAGGATATGGAAGATTTCCAGTGCATCTTTGCAAAGAACGAAGGCGCAGTAACGGCTCCTGCATCGGGATTGCATTTCAGTCGTGAATTGATGAAGCGCATGGAAATTCGCGGTCTTAACTGCGCGTATATCACGCTGCATTGTGGACTCGGAAACTTCAACGATATTGAGGTAGAAGATCTTACGAAACATAAGATGGATTCGGAGCAAATGTTCGTGAATGCGGAAGCCTGCAATCTTGTGAACACAGCAAAGGAAACGGAGCATAAAGTGTGCGTTGTTGGAACAAGCGTTCTGAAAGCCACAGAGACAGCCGTTGGCGCAGACGGAAAGTTGAAGGAATACGAGGGTTGGACAAACAAATTTATCTTCCCGCCTTACGAGTTCCAGTTGGCAGACGCCATGATCGCCAATTTCTATCATCCAATGTCAACATTACTCATGTCAACCTGCGCTTTCGGTGGTTACGATTTGGTGATGAAAGCCTACGAGCAAGCTGTTGAAAACGGCTATCTGTTTGGCTGTTATGGCGATGCGATGCTCATCCTGAACGATTGATCACGTCTGCCGATGCACAAAGTTTTTCTCTCACTCGGTTCAAATGTCGGAAATCGCGACGAGATGATTTCCGAAGCGATTCGTTTGATTGGTGATCGCATTGGAACGATTGAGCGGACATCGAATATTTACGAAACCGACCCATGGGGATTTGAGTCGGAAAACAAATTCTTGAACGCAGTAGTTTGTGTGATGACCGATTTGTCGCCGCGCAAACTACTGCGTTCAACGCAAACGATAGAGCGAAAGTTGGGACGGACGCAGAAGTCGCGAAACGGAATCTACCACGACAGAACCATCGACATTGACATTCTTTTGTATGACGATCTTCACGTCAATGAGCCCGACCTTGTCATTCCGCATCCGCTGATGCAGGAGCGCGAGTTCGTGATGAAACCGCTGAAGGAAGTGATGGAGGTTTGAGGTAATTTTTCGACATTTTATTGCTATTTTATTTGGAAGTTAAGAAAAATATTGTATCTTTGCAAAAAAATCCTGAGCAAGTATGCTGTGATCGGAGTTTTATCTGAAAGGGCTACTTTCGAAGGATTTTTCTTTTTTTGCACCATTAGAGGTTTACATTGAATGTTTAGTGCTAGGCTTGCGCCGTATGGAATAATCACGTAACATGCATTGCAATAACTGAATTGAAAAATCAAACTGCTGGAAGCAGTAAACATCAATAACCGTGTGGTGAGCGATAGCGTAACCTTCGGATTGTATCTCAAATAAGAATATGCTGCTGAAAGCAGTTGACATCGGACATCTAATACCTAACTACTACACTTCCCCAAGAGAGGGAGTAGTGGCATACTTCTAATCCCAGGGTTTGCTGCTTCCAGCAGCTACCTTACATCACTTTGACAATCCGAGGGTTACGCTATCGCTCACCACTCGGTTGTTGATGCTTCCTGCCTTCGGCAGGCATTCGTGCTAGCGAAAAGAGCAAACATTATAATTTCAATTATGTCAGACAAAAACTCAATTAAGTCCAAATGACGCAACCCCCAACGTTTAAAGTAGCAAGTTCAAATGACGTGTGCCTAACGTTAAACATTCAATGTTCAACGTTACAATGTATAAAACATAAGAATTTTTAATTAAAACTTTTCCAAACAATTCTTGTTAAAACAAAAAGTTTTTTCTATCTTTGCAACAAATAAGAAAAATTATTACTTAAACAATAAAAATACTTCATTAATTATGGAAAACAATGCAGAACTAATCGCATTATGCGAAGGAAAAGCGAAACAATGGCTTAGTCCAGCTTTCGACGAGAAAACACGTCAGCAAGTAGAAGACATGCTAAAAGCCGATGACAAGACCGAACTCATCGAGTCTTTCTATAAAGATCTGGAATTCGGAACAGGCGGATTGCGCGGCATCATGGGCGCAGGATCTAACCGAATGAATATCTACACCGTTGGTATGGCTACGCAAGGCTTTGCCAATTATCTGAAACTCAACTTCAAAGACCGCGAAACAATCAGCGTTGTCGTTTGCCACGACTGTCGCAACAATAGTCGTCTGTTTGCAGAAACCGTTGCCGACATCTTCTCAGCTAATAATATTAAGGTATATATCTTCGATGATATGCGTCCAACGCCAGAGTGCTCGTTTGCTATTCGTCATCTCGGCTGTCAGGCAGGTGTTAACATCACCGCAAGCCACAACCCGAAAGAGTACAACGGATACAAGGCATATTGGGAAGACGGAGCTCAAGTGCTTGCACCACACGATGTAGGCATCATCGACGAAGTAAATAAAGTTAAGATTGAAGACGTTAAATTCGAAGGAAACAAGGCTCTCATCGAAACGATTGGCGAAGAAATCGACAAGATCTATCTCGACAAGATTCGCACGATAAGCATTGATCCTGAAGTGATTAAGCGTCAGAAAGACCTGAAGATAATTTACACGCCATTGCATGGAACAGGCATGATGCTCATCCCGCGTTCTCTGAAACTTTGGGGTTTCGAAAACGTACATTGCGTGGAAGAACAGATGCAGCGTAGTGGCGATTTCCCAACCGTTGTTTCTCCAAATCCTGAAAATGGCGAAGCGCTCACACTCGCATTGCGCGACGCGAAAGCCATCGATGCAGATATCGTTATGGCAAGTGATCCGGATGCTGACCGCGTGGGCATGGCTTGCAAGAACGACAAGGGCGAATGGATTCTCGTTAACGGAAATCAGACATGTCTGCTCTTCTTGTATTACATCATCACAAACCGCATCAAGACAGGTAAGATGCAACCAACCGACTTCATTGTGAAGACTATCGTTACAACCGAAGTGATCAAGAAGGTTGCCGACAAGAACCATATTGAGATGCGCGACTGCTACACTGGTTTCAAATGGATTGCAAACGAAATTCGCAAGAGCGAAGGCAAACAGCAGTACATCGGCGGTGGCGAAGAGAGCTACGGCTTCCTCGCACAAGACTTCGTTCGCGATAAAGACGCTGTCAGCGCATGTTCTTTGCTCGCGGAAATTTGCGCTTACGCAAAGGATCAGGGTAAGACGCTTTACGATCTCATAATGGACATCTATCTTGAGTACGGCTTCTCGAAAGAGTTCACCGTCAACGTTGTGAAACCTGGTAAGAGCGGCGCCGACGAAATCAAAGCCATGATGACTCGTTTCCGTGAAAACCCACCAACAGAGCTCGGCGGTTCGAAGGTTGTGCTTTGGAAAGACTACAAGACACTCGAGCAGCGCGACATCAACGGAAACGTAACGAAGCTAGACATGCCAGACACAAGCAACGTGCTGCAGTGGTTCTGCGACGACGACACGAAAGTCAGCGTTCGTCCTTCAGGAACAGAACCAAAGATCAAGTTCTATCTTGAAGTGAAGGGCACAATGAAATGCCCAGGCTGCTACGATCGTTGCTGCCAAGAAGGCGATGAAAAGATTGAAGCAATAAAGAAATCACTCGGTCTCTAAGAGTGAAAATCATGGATAGAGAGTTGAACCCAAATGGAGTTCGGCTCTCTATCTTTTAGTTTTTTATTTCTCTATCTTTTTTACTTTAAAACCGAATCATAAAAAATATCAACTAACAACTTCCTATTATTTAAAAACTAATCAAACAATGAAAAAGAATTATCCAAAAATCGGAATCCGTCCAACTATCGATGGTCGTCAATATGGAATCCGTGAAAGTCTTGAAGAGAAGACAATGAATCTTGCAAAAGCTGTTGCCGAACTCATCACGAGTAATCTGCGAAACGGCGACGGAAGTCCTGTGGAATGTGTTATCGCTGATTCTACAATTGGTCGCGTGGCAGAATCGGCTGCATGCGCTGAAAAGTTCGAGCGCGAGGGAGTAGGGGCAACAATCACCGTTACTTCGTGCTGGTGCTACGGATCAGAAACGATGGACATGAATCCTTATTATCCAAAAGCTGTTTGGGGATTCAATGGAACAGAGCGCCCAGGCGCAGTCTATCTTGCTGCAGTGCTCGCTGCTCACGCTCAGAAAGGGCTGCCTGCATTCGGCATCTATGGACATGACGTGCAAGACTTGGCTGACAACACGATTCCTGAAGATGTGGCAGAGAAGATTCTTCGCTTCGCACGCGCTGCACAGGCTGTTGCCACAATGCGCGGAAAGAGTTATCTCTCGCTCGGAAATACTTGCATGGGTATTGCAGGTTCTATCGTAAATGCAGAATTCTTCCAAGAATATCTCGGCATCAGAACAGAGTATGCCGACCTCATAGAGATTGTTCGTCGCATCGATTTGGGCATCTACGATCACGAAGAGTTTGAGCGCGCAATGGCTTGGACTGAAAAATATTGCAAGCCAAACGAAGGTTACGACTTCAACGAAGACCGTGAGCCAATGCCAGGCAATCCGCTGATGGCTATGTATAAGGGCAAAGGTAAAGGCAAAAACCGCGAAGAGAAAGACGCCGATTGGGAATTTACGGTTAAGTCGATGCTCGTTATTCGAGACATGATGCACGGCAATCCGAAACTCAAAGAGATAGGTTACAAAGAAGAGGCACTCGGACACAATGCCATTCTCGGTGGTGTGCAGGGACAGCGTCAGTGGACTGATTATCTGCCAAACTTCGATTTCCCAGAAGCTATGATGTGTACGTCTTTCGACTGGAATGGAATTCGCGAAGCAAACGTTTTGGCAACTGAAAACGACTCGCTTAATGGCGTTGCAATGTTGTTCGGACATTTATTGAGCAACAAAGGAGTAATGTTCTCTGATATAAGAACTTATTGGAGTCCTGAAGCTGTTGAACGCGTAACAGGAAAGAAGCCTGAAGGACTTGCTGCAAACGGATTTATTCATCTCATTAATTCTGGTGCAACAACGCTTGATGCAACGGGCGCAATGTGTGATGAACAAGGAAAACCAACAATGAAGAATCCATGGGACATGAACGAGAAAGACGTTGAGGCTTGTCTGAAAGCAACTACATGGTATCCAGCCGATCGCGACTATTTCCGCGGCGGTGGTTTCTCTTCAAATTTCCTCACACGCGGCGGCATGCCAATGACCATGATGCGCGTAAACATCGTGAAAGGACTTGGTCCTGTAATGCAAATTGCAGAAGGTTGGACTGCCGATCTCGACCCTGAAATACATGACATCCTGAATAAACGAACCGACAAGACTTGGCCAACTACATGGTTTGTGCCACGCACGTGTGCTGATAGTCCTGCGTTCAAAGACGTATATTCGGTGATGAATAATTGGGGAGCAAATCATGGCGCTATTGCTTATGGTCATATTGGAGCCGATGTTATCACGATGTGTTCTATTCTTCGCATCCCAGTTTGCATGCACAACGTTCCTGAAGACAGCATCTTCCGTCCTGCAGCATGGAATGCATTCGGCATGGATAAAGAAGGTGCCGATTATCGCGCATGTGCTAACTATGGTCCAATTTACAAATAAAAATTGAAGCCGATGAAAGCACCAAACATATTATCTAAAGACGGGGTGAGCTATCTCATCCCGTTCATTCTAATAACTTCATGTTTCGCATTGTGGGGATTTGCTAACGACATCACAAATCCAATGGTAAAGGCATTCTCAAAGATTTTCAGAATGAGCGTTACCGACGGAGCTCTCGTGCAAGTGGCGTTTTATGGCGGTTATTTTGCAATGGCGTTTCCTGCTGCAATTTTTATTAGAAAGTTCTCTTATAAAGCAGGCGTTCTCATGGGACTCGGACTTTATGCCGTTGGCGCACTTCTCTTTTTCCCTGCGAAACTCACGGGAAGTTATTATCCTTTCCTCATCGCATATTTTATTCTGACATGCGGACTTTCGTTCCTTGAAACGAGCTGTAATCCTTATATTCTCTCGATGGGAACAGAAGAAACTGCTACGCGCCGACTTAATCTCGCGCAATCGTTCAATCCAATGGGATCGCTAATCGGAATGTTTGTTGCAATGAATTTCATTCAGGCGCGTCTGAATCCGCTCGACACAGAAGGCAGAGCACAGCTCTCCGACGAGCAGTTTGCGGCAATGCGCGACTCCGATCTCTCCGTTCTCATTGGACCTTATCTGTTCATTGGAGTTATCATTGCCGTTATGTTTCTGCTTATTCTGTTCGTTAAAATGCCGAAGAATGCAGACCAGTCGCATGACATCAATTTCATTCCGACAATAAAGAGAATTTTTTCTATTACTCGTTATCGTGAAGGCGTGATTGCACAGTTCTTCTATGTCGGCGCACAGATTATGTGCTGGACATTTATCATTCAGTATGGCACGCGCATTTTCATGCAGGAAGGAATGACTGAACAGGCCGCAGAAGTGCTTTCGCAACGATACAACATCATTGCAATGGCAATCTTCTGTTGCAGTAGATTCATCTGCACTTGGTTCTTGAAATACATCAAGCCAGGATTGTTGCTCGCCATACTTGCGTTCGCTGCAATCGTGTTCACGGCAGGTGTTATCATCTTCCAAAACCGCACGGGAATGTATTGTCTTGTGGCAGTAAGTGCTTGCATGTCGCTGATGTTCCCAACCATTTATGGTATAGCACTCGTTGGACTTGGCGATGACGCGAAGTTCGGTGCGGCTGGTCTCATCATGGCGATACTTGGTGGATCGGTACTTCCACCGCTTCAAGCATCGATCATCGACCAACAAACTCTTTTCGGAATGCCAGCCGTAAACGTTTCGTTCATCCTCCCTCTCATCTGTTTCATCGTTGTCGCAATCTACGGATTGAGAACAAACAACGTGAAAAGCTGAGTTTATAGCGTGAAAAATTGACTTTATAGCGTGTTTTTATCTTGTTCACAGCGGCACTTTACCTCTTTTGCAGCGCCATTTGAGAGCGTAAAGTGCCGCTACGAACAAGGTAAAACACCGCTGTGAAGAGATTAAAATGCCGCTGTGAACATAGTGAAACGCCACTGCGAAGAGCGTAAAGTGCCGCTATGAACATGATAAGACGCCATAATGAGCATGATAAGACGCCGTAATGAGCAGCTCAAAATGATGTATGAAGGAGCTCAAAACGATGAATTAAGGATGTCAAAAATAATGTGTGAAGGATGTCAAAAACGATGAATGAAGGAGGTCAAAAATGGCGTGTGAAGGAGGTTAAAAATAGTTTATCTTGAAGCTTGGAGCGCTTCAATGATTTCGTATTTCCGTTTCATCATTCTATTATAAATATTTCTTAGCCAGAGATTGCTTGTCAGAATAAAGGCAAGACCTGCGAACAATGCAATTAGATAAGCAATGTTGTCGCTCACAATATTTTGAAGAAGCGAAATAACTATCACAGGACAAAAGAGCGCGAAGAGTTGTGCCATCACTTGAAACCAGTTGCTTTCGGCGCCATTTTTCGCTATGAACTTTGTATTCAGTGGAACGGTTTGCTTATTGTAAACTGCAAGTTGGAAAAGAATGAAATACTGAAAGCCTGCAGTGAACAAGGCGTAGGCGAGAAGCATCAGGAACGACCATTTCCCTGCAATCACTGGCGGCAGCATGAGAAGGAATGGAAGAATAAGGATGACGCAATAGAAAACGTATTTCGCCTTTAGCATTGCGAGAATGTTTTCTTTGCGAATCATTAAAGCATCGATGTAGTTGCCTTCGTAACACATGATGCGTGTCAGAATTGTACCGCCAAAAATTGTATAACAGTAGAGACACCAATAATTTGCCATGTAGTCGGTGTCGTAAATGGTTGTGAATGTGATGATTATCGAGAAAAAGATGCACAGGGCAGCTGCCGAAATCATTGTCTTTCGTGGATTCTTATTTCGCAGAATCGACTTTATTTCCAGTTTCAGATATTCGCCAATGATGCCGAAGCGTTCGAGAAGATGAAACTGTGTTACGCTATGCAGTTGCGTTCTTTCAACGTGAGCCAATTCGTTCCAAACAGAGCGCATTTGCAACCATCGGTTCGTTAAAGTGAGAATGATGAGCAATGCCAGCGCAACGATGAAGGGTAGGGGATTGGCATCGTGAATGAAAGATCCGATATTCGCCCATTGTGTGCAGATGTTTCCGATGCCCGCGTTCTTTCCGATAAAGGCAGATGCGGCAATTATTGCATAAACCGCTATTGGCAGAATCCACCAATACATTTTATGATTAACTAGCGTTCGTGCAATGGCATACCATTGACTATTTGCGAGAATCATGATGTAGAGCAAAAGCAGCATCGCCAATGTCTGCCAAACACCGAAGCTGAACAGAACCGCCATTAACGAATAGGGCAAAAACAACGCAAACCACACGAGATTGCCGCTGGAAAGAAGCGATGATGCAACAAAAGAATTGATGCAGTCGGAAAGGGAAATCGGCAACAATATGTAAGGTTTAACGATGTGGGCAGGCGTTTGCTGCATTGAAAATCGCATGAAAAAGTCGATTGCCAAAATGAACGGCATACACGCGAACAGCATTTCAATGCTTGTCATGCTTTGAATGTCGTAGGCGAAGAACGCCATTGCGATGGCTACCATTATCAAATATATAAAGACGAATGCAATCATGATGTAGCCAACATATTTGGCTGTCTTGTTCATGTTTGCATTCAGTGCTCTTTCGGCAGCGAGTTTTCGGTGCTTGCGGAGTGTTTTGAATAGTTGGTAGCGGTTCATCTGAGGTCGATCACTTCTGCGTTAGGATAATTCTTTTTGTTAAATACAAACAAATTGTCGCTCAAGTTTTTAGCCTTGAAGTTGCTGATCGTAATCGTTGACCAACCTTTCGCCTGCCGCATTTTTATTTGAGTTGGAATGTACGACGTTTTGTTTACGGTAATATACATTTCCTTTATTGTTCGTCTCTGATTCTGCGCTTTGAGATGAACTACGTAGGCGCTTTTTGAAGTTGTCATTGTCATGTCGAATCCGTTTCGATAGATTGTAATGAATTTATACGGATTCAACGACATCTGTTGCGCTTCCGTTGGCGTTGACACATTCACCTCGTTTGTTGACGACATGTAGCTCCATTGCGTTTTGCCGTTGTACCAAACCGTTGCTTCAGGCGTTGTAGCGCGGAACTTATTGCCTTTGATTGCTATTGAACCGTAGGCGTTTCCGTAGGCAGAACTCGTAACTTTGAATGTTGCGCTTGCCCCTCCTGCGCGACCAACCTTTGCGGCAGCCTTGTCAAGCACTGCCAATGCCTGTTTCGAGTTTTGGGCGCTGCATGTGAGCAACGCTATTGTGAGTGTTATGAATGTTAAAGCAATTTTTCTCATAATTCGATTGATTTTATTTCGTCTATTAATTATGACGTATTTTGAGTGCTGGAAGTTTCATTGTTTAGGAAATATTAAGAAAGAAAGCTCATTCCAATGGAATGAAGTAATTTAAAATGGATGTGGAATGAAACTTTCTTTCTTATAAAATCTTTTATTGCCCCATTTGAGCAAGAATGACGTTCAGCGTACTTTCGTCGGCAACAAGCACTTCACGCGGCTTTGCTCCTTGCTGTTTGCCAACTATTCCCGCTTTTTCGAGCGTGTCCATCAGACGACCTGCGCGGTTGTAACCGATTGAGAACTCGCGCTGAATCATACTGGTTGAACCATTTTGATTGAGAACGACTGAACGCGCCACCTGTGCGAAGAGCGGATCGGCATTCTTTACTACACCGCCCCCGCCTGCTACAGCGTCTGCACCTGAATCATCGGTTGGTTCAGGCAATTCGAACGGTTCAACCGGTCCTGGCTGCTTTTCGATATATTCGTTTATTCGTTCCACTTCGGGCGTATCAACAAACGCGCACTGCACGCGCACTGGTTCGCTGCCATTCAAGATAAGCATATCGCCTCGTCCGATGAGCTGGTTTGCTCCTGGTCGATCAAGAATTGTGCGCGAGTCGATCATTGCAGAAACCTTAAATGCCATACGTCCAGGGAAGTTGGCTTTGATTGTTCCCGTGATAATGTTTGTCGTTGGACGCTGTGTTGCGATAACCATGTGAATACCAACGGCGCGCGCCAATTGAGCAATACGGCAGATAGGTAGCTCGATTTCCTTTCCAGCAGTCATGATCAGATCGCCAAACTCGTCGATTATCACTACGATGTAAGGCATATAGTCGTGGCCATCGGTGAGTTTCAGTTGACGGTTCACAAACTTTTGGTTATACTCTTTCACGTTTCTTGCACCTGCCGCTTTCAGCAAATCGTAACGATGATCCATGAGTTTACAGAGCGAATTGAGCGTTCGCACCACTTTTGTAACATCAGTTATGATCGGCTCGTCGTCGTTTTCAGGAAGCGTTGCCATAAAATGGTTTGCGATAGGCGTATAGATGCTGAACTCCACTTTCTTCGGGTCGATGAGAATGAGCTTCAACTCATTCGGATGCTTCTTGTAAAGCAACGACGTGATAATGGCATTCAGTCCGACAGATTTACCCTGACCAGTGGCACCAGCCACGAGAAGATGCGGTATCTTGGCAAGGTCAACCATGAAAACATCGTTGGTGATGGTCTTTCCAAGTGCGAGTGGCAACTCCATCTTCGATTCCTGGAACTTCTTAGAATTGAGGATGCTCTCCATAGAAACGATGTTCGGCTTTTTATTTGGCACTTCAATACCGATTGTTCCTTTTCCTGGAATAGGCGCAATGATACGAATGCCCAATGCGGCAAGGCTCAAAGCGATGTCGTCTTCAAGATTGCGGATCTTCGAAATTCTCACGCCTTCAGCCGGTGTCATTTCGTAAAGCGTGATGGTTGGACCTACAGTGGCTTTGATTTCCTTTATTGCCACGCCAAAGCTGTTCAACACTTCCACGATGCGCGCATTGTTCGACTTGATTTCCTCCATGTCGATCTGCGGTTTGCCAGCATCATCGTATTTCTTGAGCAAGTCAAGAGTAGGGTATTTGTATCTTGTGAACGGCTCTTTCGGATTGATTGGTGTGCTAAGATCCTCCTCTGTTTGAAGATTTTTGCCTTTTGCCTTTTCTTCAGCTTGCGCCACTTCAACGGTCAGTTCGCTGCCAGCCTTTTCCGTTTCATTGTTTGCCTTTTCCGATGAAACAGACCTTGGTTTCTTCTCCTTTACATCTTTTTGCTCTGTTGTATAATCGGTAAGGTCAATAACCTCAGAACTTTCATGAGAATCAGCATTTTCGTTCTCCCGCTTTGTAACCGTTTCGGTCATTGCCATGCTTGCCGAAGCCGTTGCTGGTTGCGGTTCCGTCTCATTGTTGGTTACGCTGAACTTGATGTTTTTCATCAGATAACCAACAGGGTTGAGAGCCTTTCGGATGACATTGATGGTTTCGGCGCTGAGATAAGTAAGGAATGCGAGCGCCACGAGAATGAGAAGCGCCGTTAATCCTGGAGGACCAATGAGATTTTCAAGGTTCTGCACGCAGAATAAACCATGATTTCCGCCTGGATTATAGACTTGATCTCCCATGATGGGAGTGAGGAATTTTGCAAAAGTAACTGATGACCAAATCATAACGATGGCCATACACATAAACCACTTCCAAAGATTGACCTTGTAAGCCCCGACTAAGCGCAATCCGACAAGGAATATGAAAGCAGGGATGAGGAACGCTGCCAATCCGAAGTTAACAGTAATGAGATAATATGATAGCAATGCGCCGAACGAACCACAATAGTTTGTGAATTGTCGTTCGG
>Ga0065709_1029588_pt1 | contig 16166 bp, 14 predicted proteins | sample Hoacrofraction14_2_FD_59096 | JGI IMG/M metagenome (GOLD analysis project Ga0065709, IMG submission 59096) | Hoatzin crop microbial communities from Cojedes, Venezuela, sample from fiber fraction 14 v1 | ecosystem: Host-associated > Birds > Digestive system > Esophagus > Crop | place: Venezuela...
TTCAGCGTGCATCACAGGTATACGAAAAGTCAGCCAATCGCCCGGCGCCTGCCGGCTTGGGCTCTTGGGACTTTTACAGTAAACCGAACTTTTATACGAGGAGGCAAAAGCATGGATACGATTTTCAGCAGAGTCAGCATCCGAAAGTATGAGGACCGTGCGGTGGAGAGGGAGAAGATCCTTGAGATTCTCCGGGCGGCTATGCAGGCACCCTCGACCGGCAACCAGCAGCCGTGGGAATTTTATGTGGTGACGGATAAGGAGAAGCTTAAGGCGCTGGCACAGGTCAGCCGCTATGCGGGCTGCGCGGCCGGGGCGCCGGTGGCGATCGTGGCGGCGTACCGCACGGAGGGGCTGATGTTCCCGCCTTATGTGCAGATCGATCTGGCGATCGCCATGGAGAATCTGTGGCTGGAGACGGCGGCGCAGGGGCTGGGCGGTGTCTGGCTGGGGGTTGCACCGGAGGAGGATCGCATGAAGAAGGTAGAAGAGATTCTGGAAATGCCGCAGAATCTGCGGGCCTTTGCCCTCTTCCCCTTCGGGTATCCGGCCGAGCACCGCGTGCAGCAGGACCGGTTTGATGAGGGGCGGATTCACTGGGGCTGACCGCAGGGACGATGGCACGTTTGCGCGGAAGACCGGGCTACCGCAGGATGCGGTGGTGTCCCGGATGGCCGGCAGCGTTCCGGATGGCCGGCAGCACCGGAGAAGCAGGAGACAGCAGGGCGAAGCAGGGAGCAGGGAAAGATGTATAATTTCAGGTATTATGTGCGCACAAAGGTGTACTTTGGCGAGGGGCAGATCTCTCATCTCAGCGAGATGAAGGAGAGCGGTGACAAGGTGCTGCTGTGTTATGGCGGCGGCAGCATCAAAAAGAACGGGATTTATGATCAGGCGGTCAGTATCATCCGGGAGGCCGGGATCACACTGTATGAGCTGCCGGGCGTGGAGCCGAATCCGCGGATCGAGACGGTCCGCAGGGGTGTCGAGCTGTGCCGCCGGGAAGGAATACAGATGGTGCTGGCCATCGGCGGCGGCAGTACCATCGACTGCGCGAAGATCGTGGCGGCCGGCGTGAAGTACGGCGGGGACGCCTGGGATCTGGTGACGGACGGATCGAAGATTACGGACGCACTGCCCATCTATGCGGTGCTGACGCTGGCTGCGACCGGTTCCGAGATGGACACATTCGCGGTCATCTCGGATATGACGAAGAATGAAAAATGGGGAACCGGCGCGACGGCGCTGACGCCGGCCATGTCGATCCTGGATCCGACGTACACTTATACGGTATCGAAAAAGCAGACGGCGGCCGGCACAGCGGATATGATGAGTCATACCCTTGAGAATTACTTCCACTTTGAGCCGTCCTTCCTGCAGGAGGAATTTGCCGAGGGGATTCTCCGGACCTGCATTACGTACGGGCCGGTCGCGCTGGCCCGGCCGGATAACTATGAGGCGCGGGCGAACCTTATGTGGGCGGGCTCGCATGCCATCAACGGACTGGTGGGCGACGGCTGCTCTCCGGCGTGGTGTGTGCACCCCATGGAGCATGAGCTCTCGGCATTTTATGATGTGACACACGGCGAGGGCCTGGCGATCCTCACGCCGCGCTGGATGCAGAAGGTCCTTTCCGAAGAAACGGCGCCGGTCTTTGCCCGGTACGGACGCCACGTCTGGAAGATCGAGGGGACGGATGACCGGCAGGTCGCGGAAGCGGCCATCCGCGCCACGTCAGAATTCTTCTTCGAGACGATGGGGATGCCGTCCACGCTGCGTCAGATCGGCATCGACAGCCGGGAGAACTTTGAAGTGATGGCGGAGAAAGCGGCGGCCGGCTGCGTGGGCAGCTTTGTGCCGCTGACGAAGGAAGATATCGTGGAGATTTTTGAGGCGGCCTTCTGAGCCGCCGGCAGGGCGGGAGCGATGCGGCTGCGGAAATTCAGGGAGGATATGATGTTTACATTACAGGGAAGAACGTGTATATTTGCCGGCGCCAGCGGCGGCGACGGGATCGAGAGCGCTAAGGCGCTGTGCGCGGAGGGCATGAATGTGGTCATGATCACGCATCAGCTGCAGCAGGCGCAGAGCCTGCTGGACGAGATCAACGCGCAGCACTATCCGGGGAAATGTGCCGCCTACATGGACGGCAACTGCTATAACCCGCCCAGAACGGATGCAGAGGTCTATCAGGAGATCGCGGAGAAGTTCGGCTCCATCGATGTGGTGATCAGCAACACGGGCGCGCCGGAGCACGAGGACAGTATCGACACGCTCACGAAGGAAGAACTGCTGGAGGAGGTCGATCATCTGGTGGGCGGCTCCTACGGCATGCTGCGCAATGCCCTTCCCTTCCTGCGCAAGAGTGCGGCGGCGCGGGTGATCTTCATGACCTCGACGGAGGGTGAGCGCGGCGGCAGCCATGAGAGCCTGGCGACCTCGGTCGCCAAGGGAGCCGTGCTGGCGCTGACGAAGATGTGCGCGGCCCGCCTCGCGGGTGAGGGCATCACGGTCAACTGCATCGCCAAGGGCGCCATCGATAAGCCCATGCCGCCGCTCTTCCCGAACGAGAAGGCGCGGAAGGATCCGCAGGAGAGGCTGCCGCAGATCCCGGCCGGCCGGGTCGGACAGCCGGCCGATGTGGCGCAGGCGATCTGCTATCTGGCCAGCGAGGAGACAGGGTACGTGACGGGCACCGTGCTGGAGGTGTCCGGCGGGTTGAACGTGAGATAAAGCGGGCATCCCGCAGCTGCAGGCAGATATCTGCCGGAACCGATGAAACTGCCGCCGGTCCCGAAATGCGGCGGACGGCTGGCAGCCTGTGCACGTTAGCCTGCAGAGCAGAAGTATACAAGGGGTTCGGATTGATCCGGACCCCCTTTTTGTTTGCGCGCAAGTCATGAGCCGGGTGGTCATCTTACATGGAGATTCGGCAAATGCCGCTCCGATCGAGTGATTTTTTCTGTTCGTGCGCGGGTGAACCATGAGCCGGTAAGCCATCCTGCGGGGCCGAACGGGGCGGAACCGGCCGGAACCGGCAGATTTTACCGGCAGACTGCCCAAGTTCAGACAACTTACATTGGGCAAAATGCGCAATGATCCGCGGCGTGGTGCATTTTCTGAGCTAAAGATGCCGAAAGCTGATTTACCGTGAATTCCATGGCTTCGTTATAATTCAGTTACATCAGTGAGATGCACTGATCACGGTAAACAAAAGCCTTCCGGAATGGTCCGGAGGCGGCACGCCGGAAGGCGGAAAATGGGAGGTAGCCATGATGAAAAGAAACCTGAAGATGTTCCTCGGAATGACACTGACAGCCGGACTGGCCGCCGGCATGGCCCTGGGCGCCGTGGCCGCTGACCGCTACGACAAAGTGACCGTCGCCCTTTCCTCCGACCCGTCGGACCTGGGCCCGACCGGCTGGGGAGACAACAGCGCACAGTATGTGCAGCCGAACATCTACGATAACCTGTTTGACTTCCGCGATAACGAATATGTGCCGATCATCGCCAAGGGCTATGAGGAAGTGGATGATCTGCACTGGAACGTCGAGATCTATGATTACGTGCAGGACTCCGCAGGCAACCCGATCACCGCGGACGACATCATCTTCTCCTATCAGCTGCTGCTCGACAGCGGTAAGGCCGCCAAGTTCGACAGCTTCGAGAGCATCGACAAGGTGGATGATTACACGGTTCAGTTCACCTGGACCAAGACGATCGACTCGGTCGGCGAGCTGGAATGGGTATGGTGCCGGTGCTTTATCGTCAGCGAGGCCGCGTATGAGGCTGCCGGCGGCACCATGAGTTCCTCGCCGGTCGGAACCGGTGCCTACACGGTGACCGAGTATGTCCCGGGCGCCAAGATCGTGCTGGATGCCAATGATAATTACTGGCAGACCGACGAGCTGCGCGATGAGCAGCACATGGCCAACGTCCAGACCATCGAGTACGACATCATCACCGAGGCATCCCAGCACGTGATCGCGCTGAGCACGGATACGGTCCAGTATTCCGAGTATGTCCCGAACGAGAACCTGGCCGATTTCGAGGAAGGCGGCAAGTACGCCGAGGGTCACACCGTGTATGAGACGATGGGTTCGGCGCTGCAGGTACTGTTCCCGAACGTGTCCAAGGGTGCGACGGCGGATGAGAACTTCCGCAAGGCCATCTTCTACGCGATCGACAATGAGTCCATCGCCACGGCGATCGGTACCGTGGATGCCGCGAAGGCATTCGGCACCCCGTTCTTCAGCGATTACTACGAGGCCTGGGAGAGCGCCGAGGGCAACTACATCGCCGAGTACAATCTGGAGAAGGCACAGGAATATCTGGCGCAGTCCTCTTACAACGGAGAAACCCTGAGCCTGCTCTGCCCGGCGGACGATGTCAGCAAGAAGGATGCCCAGATGGTCCAGATCCTGCTGCTCCAGATCGGCATCAATGTGGAGATCAACGCGGAGGAAGGCAACCTGGTCGACACGGATATGAGAGATCCGGAGAAATGGGATCTGCTCATCAAGGATATCGGCGGCGGCTCCCAGATCGGCGAATACAACCGCCCGATGAACTATGAAGAGTTCGGTACGGATCTGAATCTGGCCATGGTCCATGACGAGACGCTGCAGGAACTGCTCCTGACCGCCGCGACGGTCGAAGGCCACACCGAGGAGAACATGACCGCGCTGCATCAGTATGTGCTGGATAACGCTTACTACTACGCGCTGCATGCACCGAGAATGACCGCTGTCCACAGCACCATCTTCGAGTCGCTGATGTTCAGAGAGCATGAATTCCTCCGTCCGGGTTCCTGCACCTACGTGACCGAGTAAGAGGGCGACCGGCGGCACATAACAACATCATTCACTGAGAAATCAGAGGACCGGGCGGGTCGGATGCACCGCCCGCCCGGTCCGGACAGACGGCGAAGAAAACATCAAAGAAAACATCAGAGCCGTGTTCACTCAGCGAAGTGTTCTGAACAGCTGCACATCACAAACATCAGGAGTCACTCAGCAGTCTGAGCCGCAGAAAGGAAGGGGTATCGCTTATGGGCAAATATATCCTGAACAGATTGTTATGGATGATCGTGATAATCCTCGGATCTGCCCTGGTTATCTTCACGATCCTGTACTTCACTCCGGGCGACCCCGCCATGATCATGGCCGGCGGCAACGCAAGACCGGAAGATATTGAAAACATGAGGCACATTCTCGGCCTTGACAAATCGTACCTGGGGCAGCTCGGAGATTTCCTGTACAAGACCTTTATCAAGTTTGATCTCGGCAACTCCTGGTTCTACAACAAGCCCGTGATCGACGAGCTGGTCGTGCGGCTGCCGCGCACCATCCTCATCGGCCTGGCGGCCATGGTCCTGAACCTGGCCCTCGGCCTGCTGATGGGCATCTTCGCGGCGACGCATGAGGGCAAGTGGCAGGACTCCCTGATCATGGGGATCGCCATGGTATTCATCTCGTGTCCGGACTTCTGGGTCGCCCTGATGATGATCCTGCTGTTCTCGGCCAAACTCGGCTGGCTGCCGGCGTACGGTCTGGATGACGGCTGGAAATCCTATGTGATGCCGATCATCTGCGCCGCCCTCGGCGGGATCGCCGTGAATGCCCGGCAGACCCGTGCCTCCATGCTCGGCGTCTTCCGCGAGGATTACATCACCACGGCCAGAGCCAAGGGCCAGGTGGAGAAAAAGGTGGTCACCCGCCATATGCTCCCGAACGCCCTGATGCCGATCATCACCTCGATCGGCAACGGCTTCTCCAAGATCGTGGCGGGCACGCCGGTCATCGAGAGCGTGTTCTCCATCCCGGGCGTCGGCCTCTATCTGCTGAGTTCCATCAACGTGCGTGACTACCCGGTCGTTCGGATCTGCGTCATTTTCTTCGCGCTCTTCACGGCTATCGCCATGCTTCTGGTAGACCTTGCCTACGCGTTCGTGGATCCGCGGATCAAGGCGCAGTACTCAGGCAGCAGAAAGAAGAAAGGAGCAAAGAAATGAGTAGAAATAAAGATAAGGCTCAGAAGTCGTCTTTGTTCCTCGAGACACTGCAGCGGATCTGGGCTAACCCCGGCGCCCGGGTCGGCACCGTGATCTTCGGCGCCATGGTCATCCTCTGCGTGTTCGCCCCGCTGTTCACCAAATACGGTGTCAACCAGCCGGACCTGCTGCACATGTACTCCCTGCCCAGCAAGGAGCACATCTTCGGAACGGATTCCATGGGGCGTGACCTCTGGACCCGGATCCTGTACGGCGGCCGCTATTCACTGGCTCTCGGCCTGTGCGCCGCCCTGGTCGGCTCCGGCGTGGGCGCGATCATCGGCTCGGTCGCCGGGTACTTCGGCGGCAAGACCGAGACGATCATCATGCGTGTGATGGACGTGTGGAGCTCGATCCCCAGCCTGCTGCTGTGCATCCTGATCTCCGCGACGCTCGGCTCCGGTTTCTTTAACACGGTCATGGCCCTGGCGGTCGGAAATGTCCCCACCGGCGTGCGCCTGATCCGCGGCCAGATCCTCTCGGAGCGCTCCCGTGAATACCTGGAAGCGGCAGAGTCCATCAACTGCTCCAAGATCAGCATCATGTTCCGGCACCTTCTGCCGAACGTCATCTCTCCGGTCGTCGTCGACGCCACGATGGGCATCGGCATGAACATCACGATGGCCGCGTCGCTGTCCTTCATCGGACTCGGCGTACAGCCACCCACACCGGAGTGGGGCGCCATGCTGGCGGATGCCCGTGCCCATGTGCTGAATTACCCGTACCTGCTGATGTTCCCCGGCATCTTCATCGCACTGACCGTGCTGTCCATCAACCTGATCGGCGACGGCCTGCGGGATGCCATGGATCCGAAGCTCAGAAAATAAAGGAAGGAGGGCGTGACGATGGCAAGCGAGAACAGTTTCCTGAAGGTCGAGGACCTGGAAGTGATCTACACCTCCGGCAAGAAGATCGTGCAGGCTGTGAACAAGGTGTCCTTCGAGATGAAGAAGGGCGAGACGCTGGCGCTGGTCGGTGAGACCGGAGCCGGCAAGACCACCATTGCAAGATCCATCCTTCGGATCCTGCCCGATCCTCCGGCGAAGATGCTGGGCGGAAGGATCTGGCTGGACGGTCAGGAGCTGACCGCCCTCAGCGAGGAGGAAATGCTGAATATCCGCGGCGGAAAGATCGCGATGATCTTCCAGGATCCCATGACGGCCCTGAATCCGCTGATGACGGTGGGCGACCAGATCGTGGAGGGCCTGATGCTCCACAACGACATGACGAAGGAGCAGGCCACGGCCCGCGCAAAGGAAATGCTCGAGACCGTCGGCATCCCGGCGGAGCGCAGCGTGGAGTATCCGTTCGAATTCTCCGGCGGCATGAAGCAGCGTGTGGTCATCGCCATGGCGCTGGCCTGCAACCCGACACTGCTGCTGGCCGATGAGCCGACCACCGCACTGGATGTGACCATCCAGGCACAGGTGCTGGACCTGATCAAGGATCTGCGCACAAAGTTCAACACCTCCATGATCCTGATCACGCATGATCTGGGCGTGGTGGCCGAGACCAGCGACTATGTGGCGGTCGTGTACGCCGGCCGGATCATCGAATACGCCGACAAGCGCGAGCTGTTCACCAACCCGCAGCATCCGTACACCCACGGCCTGTTCGGCTCCCTGCCGAACATGAACGGCGGCCAGAAACGGCTGAGACCCATCGCGGGCTCTCCGCCGGATCCCACGGCCCTGCCGGACGGCTGCGCCTTTGCACCGCGCTGCCCGCGCGCCACGGAGGCGTGCCGGCACGGCGTGATCCCGTCGGTTGAAGTCACACCCGGCCATTTCTGCCTGTGCTGCAATCTTGAGACGAAGGCGGATCGTCAGGCGGAGAACGCGAAGGCGGAAGAAATAACGGAGACGGCAGCGGACGCAGCCGGTGAGCTGAACACCGCAGCCGCAAAGGAGGACTGACCATGGCACTGCTTGAAGTGAAAAATCTGAAAAAGTACTTTAAGGTCCCGGCCGGTCTCAACCATGCGGTCGATGACATCTCCTTTACCATCGAGAAGGGCGAGACGCTGGGCGTGGTCGGTGAGTCCGGCTGCGGCAAGAGTACGCTGGGACGTACCATCATCCATTTGCAGGAGGCCACGGACGGGCAGGTGCTCTTAAACGGCGACGACATCACGCATGTCTCCGGGCGGAAGCTGAAGGAAGTGCGCGAGAAGATGCAGATCGTCTTTCAGGATCCCTACTCCAGCCTGAACCCGCGCATCCGGATCGAGTCCACGGTCATGGAGCCGCTGAAGAACTCCGGGCGTTTTAAGAACAAGGCGCAGCTGCGTGAAGAGGCGGAGCGCCTGATGGATCTGGTCGGCATCGACGAGAGACTCCGGCAGGCCTACCCGCATGAGCTTGACGGCGGCCGCCGCCAGCGTGTCGGCATCGCCCGTGCGCTGGCCCTGAACCCGGAATTCATCGTCTGTGACGAGCCGGTCTCGGCGCTGGACGTGTCCATCCAGGCGCAGGTGCTGAACCTGCTCATGGATCTGCAGGAGAAGACCGATGTGGCGTACATGTTCGTCACGCACGATCTGTCGGTGGTCCGGCACATCTCGGACAACATCCTGGTCATGTATCTGGGTCAGATGGTCGAGAAGGCGCCGGTGGAGGAGCTCTTTAAGCACACCCTGCATCCTTATACCAAGGCGCTCCTTTCGGCGATTCCGTCCACGGACATCGATCACCCGATGCAGCGCATTCAGTTAAAGGGCGAGATCACCTCCCCGATCAACCCGGCCCCGGGCTGCCGCTTTGCCGCGCGCTGCCCGTACGCGACGGAAGCCTGCCTGCAGCCGCAGCAGCTGCAGGAGGTGTCGAAGGGGCACTTTGTCAAGTGCTGCCGGGTGAATGAACTGAATTGAGACAGGCGCGAAGCCTGATAACGTATGAAAACGGCCGGTAACTGCTGCGCGAAGCGTTCCGAACAGTTACAACGGCCGGCAGAAAGGCCTGAGGAGATCGTATGGCGGCAGTGAGAGGAAACCTGAGAGACAGCGCCCGCAAGGGCGGTCTCGGCAGCGGCGAGGCCCGCATGAAGGGCAGCCGCGCCTATCAGAAGTATTTTGAAGGCTACGAGGAAATGGCACTTCCCAAAAAGAACGGAAAGGGCACACGGATCGTCCGCGTCTACCGCGGCGACTACTACCTGGAGGATGTGCCGGACAGTGCCTGGCGCGGCGGCAAGGTGCTCTACGCGCTCTGCTACGTCCTGTCGTTTACGGCTTTCCTGGCGGCGGCCCTGCCCGCCCGGCCGGGAAACATGACCTGGTATGCCGTGATCCCGCAGGCGGTGGCCGTGCTGGCGTATTTCTGGCTGCTGACCGTGGTCTGCTCCCGCATCGTTTCCGACCGCCGGATGACCATCTCCAAATATAAGCGCGCCGTGCTGCCGCTGCCCTATGCCTGCGAGGCGGTGCTGCTGATGCTGGGACTGGCCCTGCTCATGCAGGTGCTGCACGCTGCGGTGAGCGCCGCAGCGGGAACGGCCGCCGGGGCCGGTGAAACCGTCCTGACATGGCTGCTGTATGCGGCCGCGGCCGGACTCATCGCCGTGATCTTCCGGCGGGAGAAAGCGACGGAGTACCGCAGGGAGAAGGCCTGACCGGGACACAGCAGGTACGCAGATTTGACATTTGTAACTGTTCAGAACGCTTCGCGCAGCAGTTACTGACATTTACCAGATAAAGACTACCGGGAGAAAGAGGAAATGCTTAGATTCGACGAAAAGACAAGAAAGCCGGTTTTCACAGACGGAGGATACACCGAAGGCGCAATCACGGATACCTATGTCCGGATCGGCGACGGGATGCAGTACATGCACGCGGTGTTGTATGAGCCGGTTGACAAAGGGGCTGAGAGCCGGATTGGTGTGGTGGTCGTTCATTCCGATGATGACTACTCGACCTTCCCGATCGCTCCCGAGCTGGCCAAACGCGGCTACCGCGTGCTGGCCGGACAGGTGACGAACTTCGGCTCCACTCAGGATGACAAGATGCTGGATATCCTGCACTGCGTGGAATTCCTGAAGGGTTACGACGGCATCGAAAAAGTCGTCCTGATGGGACACAGCGGCGGCGCGACGCTCATGAGCGCGTACCAGGCCGCGGCCGAGAAGGGCGTGGAGATATTCCGCGGTGAGAATATGCTCATCAAGCTCGGGATCACGGAGAAGCTGATCCCGGCGGACGCTGTGATGCTGCTGGATTCGAACTGGGGCAACGGCTCCATGACGGTCCTGAGCATCGATCCGGCCGTGGCGGAGGAGGGAACGGGGGTGAACCTGCTGCCGGAGCTCAATATCTTTGAGCCGGCCAACGGATTTGATCCGGCGGGAAGCCATTACAGCGAGGAATTCCTGCAGAAGTTTTTCAGTGCCCAGAGCAAACGAAATAATGCGATCATCGACCGGGCGCTGGAGCGGCTGGAGGCGCTGGAGAGCGGGAACGGGACGTACCTGGAGGATGAACCCTTCGTGGTGACGGGCGCGGCGCAGTTCGGGCCGTGCAACAAGATCATCCCGCAGGATGTCTCCCGGGTCGCGCATACGAAGGAAGCGCATGACCTGCTGCACGCCGACGGCAGCGTCACACATGAGATCGTGCGGTCGCTGCGCAAGCCGCACTTTGACCGCAGCTTTACGCCGTCGATCCACTCCTGTGTGATCACAACGGTGCGGTCCTACCTGAGCGGCCGGGCCGTGCGGACGAATGCCGATTACTTCATTCATGAGGATTGCATCACGGGCATCGAGTGGGAGAACACCTACAACTGCACGCCGGGCAACGTCCGCTTTGTGAATGCCCCGATCCTGATCATGGGCATGACCGGCAGCTACGAGTATCTCGCGGCGGAGAAGGTGTATGAGAACTGCGCCAGCGCCGACAAGACCCTGCTGTTCATGGAGGCCGCCAGCCACAACTTCTTTCGCGAAGAGACCGTGGACGATCCGGCGGCCGTGCCGGGCGATACGGCCAGACAGGTCTTCGACGCCGCCGCGCGGTGGATGCGGGAGCATATGTGAGCCGGCCGGCGTCCGGACCACGGTTTTCTGCCGGCGCCGGGTAAAGCCGGCGCCGGTGAGACTGCGCGGAGACAGACAGTAAGAAGGAGAGAACGATGGGAAAGAAAGTTCTTGTGACCGGCGGGAGCCGCGGGATCGGGAAGGGGATCGTCACGCGCTTTGCGCAGGAAGGCTGCGACGTGGCCTTTTCCTACGCGAGCAAAGAGGATGCCGCCCGGAAACTGGCAGATGAGCTGAGCGCGCGCTATGGCGTAAAATGTTATTATTTTCAGGCCTCGCTGGAGAAGCCGGAGGCGTGCCATGCGCTGTTTGACGAAGCGGTGGAAGCGCTGGACGGGCTGGATGTCCTGGTCAATAACGCAGGGCTGACCATCTGCGAGCCGATCTACGGGATCACGGATGAGAACCTGGATCACCTTCTGAATCTGGACTTCCGCACAAATGTCATGATGATGCGCGATGCGAGCCGCTATATGATCGCGCATAAGATCCGCGGCAGCATCATCAACATCACGTCTTCGCGCGGCGAGCGGGCCTATCCGGAGTGCGGGATCTACTGCGGCCTGAAGGCCGGCCTCAATCATGCGATCAGGGCCTTCGCGCTGGATGTCTCGGCTTACGGCATCCGGATCAACAATGTGGCGCCCGGCGCCACCCGTGTCCGCACCAAGCAGGAGCTGTTTGAGATGGAGGAGGGCACGAGCGCCGACTACTTCTGGAAGGAAGAGTTCGCGGATAAGTCGAAGCCCATCGGCAGCGACTTCTGGGACGAGCTGGGTGAAGCGATCCCGCTCGGCCGTGCCGGCACACCGGAGGATATCGCGAACGCGGTCTGGTTCCTGAGCTCCGACGAGGCGTCGTATATCACCGGCATCACGCTGCGCGTGGACGGCGGCCTCATCATCCCGGGTATGCCCGAGGGCTTCGCGGGTCAGGGCGCGCTGGCCGCCGGCGGCTGGGGAAGGCCCGCGACGGTGACAGACGAAGTAAACTGAACATGGCTGCAGCGCTGAGACATTCGGTAAACCCTTTGGTATCTTCATTGGTCCCCCCTCCTGGTGACCTTTCAGGTTTCCCGGATGCCCGATGCCGCCGATGAGAATCGCAGGTAAAAGCGTAGTTCATCCGTGGGTGCAACGGCACGGAGCAGCACAGATCGAAACTTCCGGCATCGTTCCTCCGACGGAGATCGAACGGGCCGGAAGTTTGTGGTATGCTGAAAAAAACGTGAACCGGCGAACAAACAGGCGTCGTGATACAAAAACGCGAAGCCGTGATACGAAAAAAGGAGAGCCTATGCCGAAACACAGATGCCTCATCGGAAGTTACGCGGAGACGGAGCAGGAGGGGATTCTCTGCCTGGAGCTGGATTTTGAGAATCAGACCTTTGAGCGGGTCGGCGGTCTGGCCGGACTGTCCAATCCTTCCTATCTCTGCTTTGATCCGGTCAGATCCATGATCTATGCAGTGGAGGAGGAATCACCGGTGGGAAGCCTCGCGGCGGTGCGCTGCACGGGTATTTCGGAAGCGGCGGATACTCGGGCGAAAGCGGAAGAGGCTGCGGCGAAAGCGGAAGAGGCTGCGGCGAAAGCGGGGGAGACGGCCGGCGGCGGTGCGGGGACAGAAGAAAGCATTTCCGGATATGAGGAAAAGCCGGCGGCTGAGTGCGGCATGACGCTGGCGGGGCGTGTGTCCACCGGGGCGCAGCATCCCTGCCATGTGGCACTGAGCCCGGACGGGCGCTTTCTTTCGGTGGCCAATTACAGTGCGGATCTGCCGGGCGGCAGTGCTGTGCTGTACCGGGTGGAGGAAAACGGCCTGCCGGTACAGACGGACTGCTTTTACGGGAGCTTCAGCGGGGAGGGCCCCGGCCCGGACCCGGTGCGGCAGAACTATCCGCACATCCATTTCACGGCGTTTTTCGACAGCCGGCTGCTGGCCTGCGACCTGGGTGCCGACAAGGTATATCAGCTGGTTATGAACGCGGACACCGGACGTCTTGAGAGCCTCGGCGCGGACTTTGCTGCCCGGCCCGGCTGCGGTCCGCGCCACCTCATCAGCCCCGATGCGCAGGGCGAATGGGTGTACCTCGTGAGCGAGCTGGACGCCATGCTGCATGTGCTGCACCTGGAACAGGACAGTTACCCGGAAGCGGATACCGCGGACACACCGTCGCCGCTGATATGTCTGCCGGGAACCTTGCATGGAAGTTACTCGGAGGTGTATACCGTGGATACACTCCCGGCCGGCATCACCGCGCAGCGGCGCGCGGCCAACCGGGTCTCTTCCGTCAAGCTGAGTGAGGACGGGAGGTATCTGTTCGTGGGCAACCGCGGAGAAGACGTGATCACGGCCCTGCGCATCGGCGCGGACCACCGTCCGGTGCCGGTCTCCATGGCGCCCTGCGGCGCCGCCGAGCCGCGGGACTTCGCTGTGTGCGGAGACTGCCTGGTCATCGCCAATCAGGCCGGACAGGCACTGACCGTCCTGCATTTTGACCGGGCCACCGAAGCACTGACGCTCACGGACATGCGGCTGGAGACGGAGATCTGTCCGAGCTGCGTCGTCTTTTTCTGACGGCCGGAAGGAGGCTTCATTCATGGACGACATATATAAGACTGCGGCGGAGGGCACCTGCCTTACGAAAGAGGAGATCCGGTCTTTGCTGCTCGCATCCCTGGAGGGCCGCGCGCTGCGGAAGGTGCTGATCCTGCCGCCGGATTTTACGCGGCTGCACTCGGGCGCCGGGTTTATTACGAACGTGTACTACCATGTGCTGACGGAGCGGGGCTGCCGGGTGGATATCCTGCCGGCGCTGGGGACGCACAGCGCGATGACGGACGCGCAGCTGGACAGGATGTTCGGCGACATACCGCATGAGCGCTTTCTGGTGCATCACTGGCGCACGGATGTGGTCAGGCTCGGCTTGATCCCGGGGGAGTACATCGCTCAGCTGACCGAGGGACTCTGGGACGAGGCGGTCGAAGCGGAGGTGAACCGGCTGGTGACGGACGGGAGCTATGACCTTGTCATTTCCGTGGGACAGGTGGTGCCGCATGAGGTGATCGGCATGTCGAATCACGCCAAGAATCTGTTTGTGGGCGTGGGCGGCGCGGACATGATCAACAAGTCGCACATGATCGGCGCCGTGTACGGCATGGAGCGCATGATGGGTCGGGACAATACGCCGGTCCGGCAGCTGTTTGATTACGGCATGGAGCACTTTCTGGCAGACCGGCCGATCCTGTTTGTGCTCACCGTGGCCACGGCCCGGGGAGCGGATAGCGCGGCGGCGCCCCGAGGAGAGGATACCGCAGCATCGGCCCGGAGAGAGGATACCGCAGCTTTGGCCGGGGGAGAGGAGGCTGCGGCTTCAGCCTGGAGAGAGGATACGTCGGTGCATGGTGTGTTCATCGGCGCAGGGCGTCAGTGCCTGACGGAGGCTGTGAAGTTCGCGCAGCGCAAAAGCGTGACGTATGTGGACCGGACCTTAAAAAAGTGCGTGGTGTATCTGGACCCGGAGGAATTCAAAAGCACCTGGCTCGGGAACAAGGCGGTGTACCGGACCTGCCTCGCGATGGCGGAGGACGGCGAGCTGCTCATCCTGGCGCCCGGCGTGCGGCAGTTCGGCGAGGATCCGGAGGTCGACCGCCTGATCCGTAAGTACGGCTACCGCGGCCGCCGGGCGATGCTGGAAGCGTTCCGGCAGCCGGAAAACGGGGATCTGCGGGAAAACATGGCGGCGGCCGCGCACATGATCCACGGACGGCCGGATAAGCCATTTACGATCACCTATGCGGCCGGCGGCCTGACGCCGGAGGAAGTGCGCGGCGTGGGCTATGAGGCGGCCGACTGCGAAGAGATGATGGCCCGGTACGACATCACGAAGCTGCGGGATGGCTTTAATGATGTTCGCGGCGAGGAGATCTACTATGTGTCCAACCCGGCCATCGGGCTGTGGGTGGCGCGCGGGCAGGACCGCGCGCAGTAACGCTGTGAAGAAAGTTCAGAAAACCGCTTTCGGAGTGACAGCGGCTTACAGTGCCGGGCAGACGGCGGGAAAACAGGTCAGGCGTGCAGGCGTGTACCGGGAAAGGATTCCCGGCTGCCGGGCAGTACGTTCAGAAAGATGGGGTTATACGTATGAAGATCGAGGAGCTTACCGTTCAGAAACTTGCCGGCATGATGGATCATACCTTCCTCAAGGCGTATGCGCAGGAGGAAGATTTCCGCAAGCTCTGCGCGGAAGCGCGGGAGCATGGTTTTGCGATGGTCGCCATCAATTCCGTGCCGGTCCGGCTCTGCAGAGAACTGCTGGAGGGCAGCGGTGTCCATGTCGGAGCGGCTGTCTCATTTCCGCTCGGACAGACGGCGATCGAAACAAAAGCCTTTGAAACAGAGAAGGCGATCGGGGACGGCGCGGATGAAATCGATTATGTGCTGAACATCGGCGAACTGAAGATGGGACATGACGACTACATTCGCCGGGAAATGGAGACCATCGTGGGGATCTGCCGCAGACACGGCGTTCTCTGCAAGGTCATCTTTGAGAACTGCTATCTTACGAAGGAGGAGATCGTCCGCGCCGCGGTCATCGCGCGGGAGGTAAAGCCTGATTTTATCAAGACCAGCACCGGCTTCGGCCCTTCCGGCGCGACGGCAGAGGATGTCCGGCTCATGAAGGAGACGGTCGGTGAGGACGTGAAGGTCAAGGCGGCCGGGGGCATCCGGGACTGGGAGACCTGCCGGGCCATGATCGAAGCGGGCGCGGAACGGATCGGCACGAGCGCGAGCATTGCCATCTGTGAGGGCTTCCGGAAGAGCCTGGGGGAGTGACGGGCCGGGCAGCAGGCGCAGGAGCGCACAGGATTGAATCGGATACGGCGTGTACACAGTGTTGTACAGGGCCAGTAAAGCAGCAGGCACAAAACTGCATCGGACAGATACGCCGTACAACAGTGTACAGGGAAGTGTCTGGTAACTGCTGCGCGGAGCGTTCTGAACAGTTACAGTGTCTGCCATAACGGCAGTACAGGGATGCGGAAGGAGAAATCGGACGTGGACTATATTCTGGCACATGACCTGG
>Ga0065709_1029589_pt1 | contig 16143 bp, 13 predicted proteins | sample Hoacrofraction14_2_FD_59096 | JGI IMG/M metagenome (GOLD analysis project Ga0065709, IMG submission 59096) | Hoatzin crop microbial communities from Cojedes, Venezuela, sample from fiber fraction 14 v1 | ecosystem: Host-associated > Birds > Digestive system > Esophagus > Crop | place: Venezuela...
TACGGCACGGATTACGGTTACGACACCGCCTCCGACTACGACACCGCCTCCAGCCACGACACCGCGCCCAAGCGCGACACCACGGGCGCCTACCAGGACGCTGCCACCAACCCCGACTACGACAACCCCTGGTACAAGTACGACCTCGACGCGGACGAGCGCGTGCAGGCGGACGCGTTCATGGCCCGGCCGCTCATCGTGACGGCCCTGCGCACCGTGGCGCGCCACATCCCGTGGAACCTCATCATCCTCCTCTGGGCGTGGTCGAGCTACGACTCCGCCACGGGCACGTCGCTGAACCCGGCCCCGCCCGGCACGCAGATCAAGTGGTTCCTCATCCTCATGGTCGCCCTGTTCAACATGATCGGGTGCGTCGCCTGGCGGTTCATGAACCTCGAGGACATCATCGACGACAGCACCGGGACGACGGCCATGTGGTACGGCCTCGGCTTCTTTCCGCGCCTGCTGACGGTCCTCATCTTCCAGGCCATCGACCGGGCGTTCGGCATCGAGGAGGACCCCGACCCCTGGTAGCGCGGCGGCAGGGCACGTAGCCGCCCTTCTCGCCTGCGGGACCTTCTCCGCGGCAAAGCCAGGCCCAAAGCGACTTTACGACTTTCGAGAGGTGAGCTCCATGGCAAACAACGCAAAGCGGGACATGGCGGCCAACTACGCAATACGCCGCACGTTCTTTGAGAGGGCCCATGGCTACGTGTGGTTCGCCGTCAAGACCTTCTTCATCACGACCATGGCCGACTTGGTCCTCTTCCCCCAGAAGTACCTGTACGCGCAGGGTGTCATCTCGGCCATCGTGCTCGGCATGGCCGTCCCCATCGCCATCCTCATGCCCTCGAGCCGGGAGGGCCACTCCCTGGGCATCGTCAGATGGCGCTTTGACAACCTCGAGCCGTTCTGCATCCTCGTGTGGAAGCTGTCGCTGGGCCTCATTCCCCTCTGCCTCTACAACGTCCAGCGCGCCACGAGGATCGGCAAGCTCGAGGACGACCCGCTCAACGTGATGTATTGGGGCATCACGATCGCCGTGCTCGTGGTGACGGTGCTGCTGATGGTGACGGGACCGCGTTCGGCAAACGGCGGCGAGTAGGCGAGAGGAGCGTGCCGGGCGAGAAGGGCTCGCGGGCGAGAAGAGCCCCGCGCACGAACCCCCGCTAGTCGGTCCAGCCCATCTGCAGCATGATGTAGTCAGCCGCCTCCGGGGGCACCTCCTGCTGCAGGCGCTCGAGCAGGCGCTGCACGTCTCCCATCATGCGCTCGTGCATGTCACGGTCGATGACCAGGCGCAGGTCGCGGCACACCTGCCAGAGGTCGGCCTCCTGCTCGCGCCCGAAGCGCGCGCAGTAGAGGCGCTCGTCATGGGCGCAGAGGTTGCGCATGTCCTTGATGCGCATGAAGCGCGCGTCCAGGCCGCCCTCGCCGTCAAAGGTCATCCGGCGCTCCTTGCCCCAGCTCTGCTCGTAGAGGTGCTCGAAGGCGTCGACCACGTCCCCCTGGACGTCCTTGGTGACGCAGCGGCAGAACTCCAGCACGGTGCCAAAGTCCACGGCCTTGGTGATGACCCAGAACGGCACCTTGGTGAGCTCCTCCATGTAGTCGTAGAGGTAGGTGCGCTCGTCGTAGGGCGACTCCTGCCTGATCACCTGGTTGAAGGTGTTGATGAGGCGGCGTACCGTGCCCTTCTCGCGCTGGTCGCGGGCGTAGGAGGTCTTCTCGAGGTACGCCTGGGTACCCTTGCGATGGTGCTTCTCGAAGGCATAGGCGCAGAGCACCTTGAGCGTGGACTCGGCCGCCATGGAGTACGACAGCATCGTCATGCGAAGCATGCGGTCAAAGATGAAGGCCGCATAGATGTGCTGGAACGTGGTGCCCTCGCGATAGCGGTCGATCTCGCCGTGCGCGTGGTTGGGGTTGGTGAGGAAGGGCGCCTTGTAGCCCACCACCACGGCGTAGTAGCCCTCGCGTGAAAGGATGGCGCGGGTGTCGTCGTCCGTGGCCACGCCACGCGAGACGAGCAGCTCCTCCTGCTCCTCGAGCGACTTGAAGCGCTTCTGCATGGCTGCCTCCCTTGGGTCTGGCTACGCGTTTTTGCCTGGCGAGAAGAGCCATGCGGGCGGCTCGGCGCTCACGACGCGGGCGCAGGCGAGGGCGTCTTGAAGTGACATGGCGCGTGCCGCGCGGTAGGCGTCGTCCGTGCGATGAAGGACGACGGCACAGGTGACGGTGCCGTCCGCATCGGCAAGCGGCAGCAAAAGCCGGATGACGTCCGCCGCGGGGTCCCAGGCTTGAGCCACTACGTGATGGCTCGCGAGCGCACGGCCCACGGAGCGCTGCACGGCGTCGACGAGGGCGTCCTCGTCGGGTGCGGGCGCGCCCATGGCGGCGAGGTCGCGCGCGAGGGCGGCGGCGTCCACCTCCACGCTGCGGCCGGGCATGAGCGCCACGTCCTCGAGGGACGTGAGGTAGGTCACGCGCGGTGGAAGCGCGGCGGGGTCAAGGTCGTCGCGCACGACGAACGACGCCAGGCGCCAGGGAAGGGCGTCTGCGGCCTGCGCTTCGAGCACGGCGATGACGTCCGCACCGGCGGCGGAGGCGATGCCCGTGTCAAGGAGGGCGCGCGTGGCGTCGTCGGTCTCAAGAACCGCGTCCTGCCGGGTGGCGCGCAGGTAGGTGATTGCCAGGTGCTCGCGCAGCTCGTCGGCCGTCTGGGGACGGTGCGTGCCAGCGACCTCTGCCAGGGCCGAAAGCGCCGCGTCCCACGAACCCACGAGGACGTGCCGCTCGAGGTCCGCGATGGGGTCCGTGCGGGTGGCGTTGCCGGCGACGAGCCCGCGCCAGGCGCCCGGTAGCACCTGCGGAAGGCCGCTGGCGTCAAGGGGCTCCTCCACGGGACTGCCGTCTGCCGCGCCGATGGCGGCGAGGCGCCAGCGCTTGCCGCCCGTGGTGCGGGCGGAGCGGCGGATGGTGGCCAGGACGGGCTCGCCCTTCTCGCTGGTCAGGCAGCGCGTGGGGAAGCTTATGCAGCTGCGGGTTCCCTCGAGGCGTCCCGTGGAGCGTGCCTGCAGCCAGTCCGCGGCCAGCACCTCGAGTGGCCCCTCGTCCAGGGGCAGCAGGTTCTGGAAGGTGGCCAGAAGGTCGTCCGGGCAGCTCACGAAGGAGGCGAAGTCCTCGGGCAGGCTGGTGGGCGCCTCTGGTGCCACGACGTCCACGCTGGCGAGAAGGGCCTCGTCGGGCTCGGGAGCGGGTGCTGGCTCAGGATTGGGCTCGGATTTGGGCTCCGGCTCGGGCGCCGCTGTCGCAGGCCCAGGGGTCGGCTCGTCCATATCCTTTGCAATCTTCGCGCCAGGGTCATAGACGATGTTCAGCCTGATGGACGGCTCGGGCGAGACGAGCGGTGCGGGCTCGGGCTCCGACTGGGGCTCAGGCTCCGCCTCCGGTTCGGGCTCTGGTTCCGGTTCTGGTTCCGGTTCGGCCTCGGACTCTGGCTTCGGCTCCGGCACGGCAGCCGCTTCAGGCTCTGGTTCGGCCTCAGGTTCGGGTTGGGGCGCAGCAGCCGCTTCAGGCTCAGACGTGGTCTCGGCCACCTCGACGGCTTCGTCCTCGACCTCGCTCGTCTCGACGGCCCCGACCTCGTCCGCGACCACCTCCTCATGCTCCTCGCCTGGGCGCGGTGCCAGGGGCTTGGGGTGCTGTGGCTTGAGCTGCGCCCCCTTGCGGCGCTTCCACGGGCGGGCCGAGCCCTTCTCGGCCTTCTGTGCAGGCTGTGCCAAGCGTTCGAGCGCCTCGTCCCAGTCGGCTCGCTCGAGCAGCGTCACGAAGACGCGACCGCCCTTGAAGGCGGTCACCTTGGCAAAGTCGTCGCAGGCCTCCATGAGCTCGAGCGTCGTGGCGCAGCCGAGGTCGCCCGGCAGGACGTCGTCGTCCGCCAGCGCCTCTTCGACCACCTGCAGGCGTGTCTGTGCGCCGATGCCGATCGTCTTTTTAAGAAGCCTGTAGAGGTAGAGCCTGTGCTCGTCCTTGGGCCGCGCTGCCATGACGGGGCCTAGTGGTGGTTGCAGGCATCGTCGAGCGAGAGCTGGGGGAGCTGCCCGGCCAGGTAGCGCTCGACGGCCTCGCCCACGGTCGTGGACTGCTGGTCAAAGTAGATGGGCACGCCGGCCTGCCCAAAGGCCATGGCGGGACGCTGGCCCATGCCGGCGACGATGAGCACGTCGAAGTTCTGGCCCAGCAGGTACTGGATGACGCCACCACAGCCGTTCTCGTCGTGGTCGACGTTCTTGATGGCCTCGGCGTCTGAGACGGCGCCGTCCTCCACGTTCGCGATGGTGAAGTAGGGGGCGTGGCCAAAGTGGCCGAAGATCTGGCTGTTCAGGAGCTCGTCGGAGCCGCTGGGGATTGCGATGCGCATGGTTCTTCTCCTGTCTGTGTTGGTGCATGCGTGTCCCAGACAGTGTACCCCTTGTGCCGCCCGTCCCATCACACGCTTTGGTGGTGACGTGTTGCGAAGAGCTCTTCTCGCCCATGTGTCAAAAAAGCCGTACAATATTGCGGTTTAAGACGGAGATTGGAGTGACCGCGTGGCAAAGAAACGTATGAGCTCGACCCAGAAGACGGGCCTCGAGCGCTGGAAGGACACCCAGGGCGAGGATGCGCCTTCGGGGAAGAAGCGAGGTGCCGCCAGCACCAAGGCAGGCGAGAAGGGCGCGCGTGCCGTGTCGATGAGCGCCACAGCAAAGGCCGCGGCCAAGAAGCACGTGGGCGTGCTCATCGGCCTGCTCGTCATCCTCATCGCCTGCGTGGTGGCCTTCTGGCCGCCGGCGACCAAGATCACCCAGGGCCTCGACATCCAGGGCGGCGTGAGTGTCATCCTGACGGCGAGCAAGCCCGACGGCTCGGCGCCCACCTCCGACGACATGGCCACGGCCACGTCCATCGTGCAGAACCGCGTGAACTCGCTCGGCGCCTCCGAGGCCACGGTCCAGCAGCAGGGCACCAACTCGATCCTGGTGCAGATTCCCGGCGCCACCGACGCCGACACGGCCGTCGAGACCATCGGCAAGACGGGCATGCTCGAGTTCGTGCGCCTGGACCAGATCGGCGACGCCGACGCCCTGGCCAAGATCCAGTCCGGCGCCGAGAACGTCGAGCTCAAGGAGGGCACCTACACGGCGTTCATGGACGGCTCTTCCATCAAGTCCACCTCCATCGGCCAGTCCAGCCAGGTCACCACGGGCTACTATGCCGTGAACCTGGAGCTCGACGACGAGGGCACCAAGGAGTTTGCCGAGGTCACCGAGGAGCTCGTGGCCACCCATGGGCAGATTGCCATCGTCCTTGATGGCGTGGTGTACTCGGCGCCCAGCGTGCAGAGCGCCATCACGGGCGGAGAGGTCCAGATCACGGGCGACTTCACGCTCGAGGAGGCCAACGCCCTCAAGACCGTGCTCGACTCCGGTTCGCTTCCGGTGACGCTCACGATGTCCGAGAGTCGCGTGGTCGGCCCCACCCTGGGCCAGGACTCGCTTGCCGAGGGCATCTTCGCTCTGGTGGTGGGTGGCGCCATCGTCGTTGCCTACCTGTTCTTCTTCTATCACGGCATGGGCCTGCTGACCTTTGGCTCGCTGGCCGTCTTCGCAATCGTCTACCTGGGCATCCTTGCGGTGCTTTCGCACTTCGGCGCCTTTGCGCTGTCGCTGCCGGGCCTCGCCGGCATGGTGCTCACCACGGGCACCGCCGCCGACTCGTCGATCCTCGTGCTCGAGCGCTTCCGTGAGGAGCTGCGCATGGGCAAGTCGGTGCGCCAGGCATCGGTCTCGGGCGTGAGCCACGGCATCAGGACGTCGCTCGATGCCGACGTCGTGACGCTCGTCTCGGCACTTGCCCTGTTCTTTGTGGCCGTGGGACAGGTCAAGGGCTTTGGCCTGACGCTCGCGCTGGGCACCCTCTGCGACATCTTCACCATGTTCTGCTTCAAGGCCCCGGCGCTGCGCCTGCTTGCCATGGGCACCATCCAGAAGAACCCCAAGTTCTGGGGCGTGAAGGACGACATCGACGAGGGAGAGGCGCGCAAGGCACCACGCGGCGCGTCCGTGAAGGGGGGTGTGGCCCATGCGTAGCCATTTCCCCATCGAGATTCAGTTCATCAAGCACCGCAAGACCTTCCTGACCATCTCGGTCGTGCTCGTGGTTCTCTCGATTGTGGGCCTCGTTGCCCGCGGCCTGGTCTTTGGCATCGAGTTCCAGGGCGGCACCGAGATTGACTTCCGCGGCACCGGTGACATCACCATCGAGCAGATGCGCGACGCCCTTGCCGACGCCGGCGAGGAGAACGCCACCGTCCAGACGGCTGAGACCGAGGGCGAGGCGGGCTTCCTCGTGAGGACCGAGACCACCGACCCCACCGTCGCCACCGAGCACGCCAGCGCCGCGGCGCAGGCGCTGGGCCTTGCCGACGACTCCTACCAGGTGACGACCATCGGCCCCGACTGGGGTGCCGACGTCACGGCCTCCTCGGCCCGCGCGTTTGCCGTGGCGATCCTCGCCATCCTTGTGTACGTGACCATCCGCTACGAGATCAAGATGTCCGTCTGTGCCGTCGTCGCCCTTCTCCACGATATGATCGTGGTTGTGGGCATCTACGCCTGGACGCAGACGTCGATCACGCCCAACGTCGTGGCCGCCCTTCTCACCATCATGGGCTACTCGCTCTACGACACGATCGTCGAGTTCAACCGCATGAGCGAGAACGCCAAGGAGCTCCACGACGGCGTGCACCGCACCATGTACCAGATCGCGAACTTCTCGATCAACGAGGTCATCATCCGTACCATCAACACGACGCTCACCTCGATCGTGCCGGTCATCTGCATGCTGCTGGTGGGCGGCTCCACGCTCAAGGACTTCGCCTTCGCCATGTTCATCGGCCTTATCCTTGGCAGCTGGTCGTCGTTTGCCGTGGCCAGCCCGCTCTATGCCATCTGGAAGACGCACGAGCCGCACTGGGCCAAGCTCGAGGCCCGCTACGGTGGCGAGGACTCCTCCGTCAGCGCCGCTGGGGGAGAAGAGCTCGAGGTCGCCGGCGCCGACGACGAGTAGGCCCCCATGGGCGGGCTGAGCGACAGCAAGCGGTGGGACGTCCTGCCCTCAGACAGGGAGGCGGCTGCGAGGATATCGCGCGAGTGCGGGATCCCCGAGCTGGCCGCCCGCGTCATGGTGGCGCGCGGCATCACCGACGTGGACGAGGCGAGGCTCTTCCTCACCCCGTCCCTCGAGCGAGACTGGGCGGACCCGCTGCTGATTCCCGGCATGGACGAGGCGGCCACGCGCGTGGAGCAGGCGCTTGCCGACCACGAGCGCATCGCCGTCTTTGGCGACTTCGACGTGGACGGCATGACGTCCACGTGCCTCCTGACGCTGGCGCTGCGTCACTTTGGCGCTGACGTCACGCCCTTCATCCCGCATCGCTTTGGCGAGGGCTACGGCCTCTCGCGCGAGGCGCTCTCGCGCGTCATCGACTGCTGCGACCCCAACCTGGTGATCACGGTGGACAACGGCATCTCGGCCGCGGCCGAGGTGAGGTGGCTGCGTGAGCAGAGCGTGGACGTGGTCGTGACCGACCACCACGAGCCGTCTGACGGCGTGCCCGAGGGCGTGCCCGTGACGGACCCCAAGGTGCCGGGCAACACGGTCTCGCGCGAGCTGGCGGGCGCCGGCGTGGCGCTCAAGCTCGTCTGCGAGCTGGGCCGCCGCCTGGGCGAGCCCGACCTCTGGCGCCGCTACACCGAGGTGGCGGCACTTGGCACCATCTCGGACATGATGCAGCTCGACGCCGAGAACCGCGCCCTCGTGGCCGACGGCATCGCGCACATGCACACCTCGCAGCGCCCCGGTCTTCTGGCCCTCGCCGCCATCTGCAACGTGGACCTCACGACGGTCACGGCCGACGCGCTGCCCTTCTCGATCATCCCCAGGCTCAACGCGGCCGGACGCATGGGTGCCACCGAGGTGGGCTTTGACCTGCTGCTCACCGAGGACGTCGCCGAGGCCCAGATTCTTGCCGGGCGTCTGGAGAGCATCAACAACGACCGTCGCGAGATCGAGGGAGAGCTCACGACCCAGGCCATGACCATGGCCGAGTCGCTCTATGCCGACGCCCCCACCAAGTCGATCGTCGTGGCGGGGGAGGGCTGGCACGAGGGCGTCAAGGGCATCGTGGCGAGCCGCCTGGTCAATCGCTACCACCGGCCGGCCATCCTCTTCACCATCAGCGACGACGGCATCGCGCGCGGCAGCGGCCGCAGCGTGGGCTCCGTCAACCTGTTCCACGCCGTCGAGCAGTGCTCGGACCTTCTCGTCCGCTTTGGCGGGCATGCGGGCGCCGTGGGCGTCACCATCGAGGCGGCCAACATCGACGCCTTCCGCGAGCGCCTCGAGGAGGTCATGCAGCAGCTTCCCGAGGAGCAGTTCGTGAGCAAGGGCGAGGTCGCCTGCGTGGTGGGCCTCGGCGACCTGAGCCTCGAGTCCATCGCCTCCATCGACCTGCTGCAGCCCTTTGGCCAGGGCAACCGTCGGCCGCTTCTGGCCGTGCGCGGCGTCAGCATGCGCTCGCGCTCGTGCGTGGGGGCAAACGGGGCGCACCTGCGCTTCGTGGCCACCGACGGCATGCACACCATCCCGGCCATCATGTTCCGTGCGCCCGACATCCAGGCGCTCGTGGACTGCGACGGTGCCGTTGACATCGTCTTCGACGCCGTCAACGAGAGCTGGCAGGGACGCACGCGCCCCAAGCTCAAGGTCACCGACATCATCCGACGCCTGCCCGAGGACGCTGCGCTTGAGGGCCAGAAGTCGCTCGTGGACGACCTCTTCGAGCGCAGCGCGCAGATCCTCTCGAGGGGCGAGTACGCCGGCGTGGCCGAGGCGTCGTCGTTCATGACCAAGGTCGTGGGCGTGACGTACGGCGAGCGCCAGCAGGTGCTGGGCGCCCTCGTGGAGGGCGAGGTCCTGCAGGTCGTCCGCGAGAAGAGCAACCCGGTGGACGAGAACGCCATCGCCGTCATGCGCTCGACGGGCGAGCAGCTGGGCTACCTCCGCCGCCAGATCGCCGTGGCGCTGGCACCCCTCATGGACGACGGCGTTGCCTACCAGGCGCAGGTCATGCAGGTCACGGGCGGAGGCGAGGGGCGCTCGCTCGGTGCCAACGTCTGCGTGAGCCGCCTCGACGCCGAGGGGACGCCGCAGGACGGCGGCCGCCTCGAGGCGCACAGCACGCGAGAGGAGCTGGCCGCGCTCGATGCCGACGCGCTCACCGACCGCCTGCGTCAGCAGATGATCGGCGACCATGCCTTCTTGCCCGCGCAGGCCGAGGCGCTCGCGAGCCTCGCCCGCGGCACCTCGACGCTCTGCGTCATGGCCACGGGTCGCGGCAAGTCGCTCATCTTCCATGTGCACGCGGCAAGGACGGCGATCCTTCGCCACCAGGCGAGCGTCTTCGTCTATCCGCTACGCGCGCTCGTGGCCGACCAGGCCTTCCACCTGGCCCAGGCCTTCTCGCCGCTTGGCATGACCGTGCGCGTGCTCACGGGCGAGACCTCGCTCGAGGAGCGTGACGAGACGTTCCAGGCGCTGGCCGAGGGCGCCATCGACGTCCTTCTCACCACGCCCGAATTCCTCACCATCCACGCCGACCGCTTTGCCGCGTCGGGGCGCGTGGGCTTCGTCGTCGTCGACGAGGCGCACCATGCCGGCATGGCCCGCGGCGGCAACCGCAGCGCCTATCTGCACATGCCCGAGGTGCTCGAGGCCCTCGGCAACCCCGTGGCCCTCGCCGTCACCGCCACGGCCGCAACGCCCATCGCCTCTGACGTGTGCCAGCTTCTGGGCATCGGCGAGGACGGCGTGATCGTGGACGAGTCGGTGCGCCAGAACCTTACGGTCCGTGACGGCCGCGAGCTTAGGGACCGCGACGCGGCGCTCGTGAGCATCGTCGCGCAGGGTGAGAAGTGCGTGGTCTACGTCAACTCACGCGAGCAGTCCGTGGCCATCGCGCGCTACCTGCGCCGCTCTATCCCGGACCTCGGCCAGCGCGTGGCCTTCTACAACGCCGGCCTCACGCGCGCCGACCGCACGGCCGTGGAGGAGGCCTTCAGGGCGGGCGAGCTCACCTGCATCGTCAGCACGAGCGCGTTTGGCGAGGGCGTCAACCTGCCCGACATCCGCCACGTGGTGCTCTACCACATGCCCTTCGGCACGGTGGAGTTCAACCAGATGAGCGGCCGCGCCGGCCGCGACGGCAAGCCGGCCATTGTGCACCTGCTCTTTGGTGCCAAGGACGCCCGCATCAACGAGCGCATCCTGCAGTCGCAGGCACCGGCGCGCGAGGATCTCGTGGTGCTCTACCGCGAGCTCCAGAGCCTTTCTCGCCGGGCGCGCACCGAGCTGGGCGAGGAGTCGTTCTGCATGGCCAACGCCGACATCGCCGACGCCGCGCAGAACATCGACGTCACCACGAGCCTCGACGAGCGGGCCGTCTCGTGCGGCATCTCGATCTTCCGCGAGCTGGGCTTTTTGAGCCTCAGCGGCTACGGCAGCGCGCGGCGCATCACCATGGCCCAGCAGCCGCAGCATATGGATTTGTCCAGCTCAATCCGCTATCTTGAGGGACAGCGGTCGCGCGACGAGTTCGAGTACTTCAAGGGATGGGCGCTCGGTGCCACGCCGGACGACGTGCTGGCGCGCATCAACCGTCCCATCACGCCCAGCTTTGGGCGCAGGTGCAGCTAGGGGAGGTGCAGCATGCCGAAGACCGACTACATGGCCGAGGCCACAGGAGACGAGCAGCAACCGTCATCCGTGCCCTATGCGCAGAGGTACTCGGTCCTTCAGGCTGCCTGCGCCTCGTATTTGGGCGAGCGCGAGCTGGCAAAGATCGACCGCGCCTACGAGCTTGCCGCGAACTTCCACCGCGGCCAGCGCCGTCGTTCGGGCGAGCCCTACATCAACCATCCCGTCGAGGTGGCCATCATCCTCGCGCAGAACCTGCATATGGACGAGGACGTCATCTGCGCGGCCCTTCTCCACGACACCGTGGAGGACACCTCCGCCACCCTCGACGACCTCTCCACGCGCTTTGGCCCCGACGTGGCGACGCTTGTGGACGGCGTGACCAAGCTCACCAACATCTCGGTCTCGTCCATGGACGAGAAGCAGGCCCTCAACCTGCGCAAGATGTTCCTCGCCATGTCAAAGGACATCCGCGTCATCATCATCAAGCTGGCCGACCGCCTGCACAACATGCGCACGATGGCGGCGCTGCCTGAGGAGAAGCGCATCTTCAAGTCGCGCGAGACCATGGACGTGTATGCGCCTTTGGCCGACCGCCTGGGCATCTCGTCCATCAAGTGGGAGCTCGAGGACCTGGCATTCTCGTTCCTCCAGCCCGAGGACTACGAGAAGGTCGTCCGTCTCGTGCAGGACACCCGCGAGCAGCGCGAGGACGAGACCAAGGAGGCCATGGCGAGCCTCGACGCCGCCCTCAAGGAGGCGGGGATCTCGGGCTACCGCATCACCGGGCGCCCCAAGCACCTCTGGTCCATCTACCAGAAGATGCAGCGCAAGGGCATGGAGTTCGCCGAGATATATGACCTCATCGCCATGCGCGTCATCACGCAGACCGTGGCCGACTGCTACTCGGCCCTGGGCGCGGTGCACTCGCTCTGGCACCCGCTGCCCGGCCGCTTCAAGGACTACATCGCCACGCCTAAGGCCAACCTCTACCAGTCGATCCACACGACCGTGGTGGGGCCGTCGGGGCGTCCCGTCGAGATCCAGATCCGCACCGAGGAGATGCACGAGCAGGACGAGTACGGCATCGCCGCGCACTGGCTCTACAAGCGCTCGGGCAACTCAGACGGCGTCATGTCCAAGGAGGAGAAGCAGGTGGACTCCGCCATCACGTGGATCCGCCGCAACCTCGACTGGACCACCGAGAGCGACATCGACGACCCGCATGAGTACCTGGAGAACCTGCGCGCCGACCTCTTTGAGGGCGAGATCTTCGTCTTTACCCCCAAAGGCGAGGTCATGAGCCTGCGTCGCGGCTCCACGCCCCTGGACTTCGCCTTCGCCATCCACACCAAGGTGGGCGAGCACTGCGTGGGCGCCAAGGTCAACGGCGTGGTGGTGCCGCTTGCCACCGAGCTCAAGATGGGCGACCGCGTGGAAATCCTCACCAACAAGAACGCACGCCCCTCGCGCGACTGGATGAACATCGTCGTCACGCCGAGCGCACGCTCCAAGATCCGCCGCTACTTCACGGCCGCCAACAAGGCCGACGATGCCGAGACGGGCAGGAGCGAGCTTGCCCGCGAGTTGCGCAAGCGCGGCTACGGCATCTCGACGGCCCGCACGAGCAAGGCCATCGCACGCGTGTGCGAGGAGAACGACTACCGCGACACCGACACCTTCTTCGCCGCCGTCGGCACCAACAAGCTCACGGTGCTGCATGCCGCCAACATGGTCGTGGACGTGCTCGAGGAGGGCTCGCCCGAGCAGCTCGAGGCGCAGCGCAAGGCCCAGGAGGCCGAGCAGGACTACCTGCGCGCCATGGAGGAGGACCGCGAGCTGGCACGCCGCACCCGCGCCACGCGAGACCGCCACAAGCGCTCGAGCTGCGGCGTGGTGGCCACGGGCGACCCGGACCTCCTGGTCCACCTGGCGCACTGCTGCAACCCCGTGGCAGGCGACGACATCGTGGGCTTCATCACCCGCGGCCGCGGCGTGAGTGTGCACCGCTCCAACTGTCCCAACGTGGCCGACCTCATGCAGCACCCCGAGCGCATGATCGAGGTCGAGTGGGACACCTCGGGTGCCACCGAGTTCCAGGTCGAGATCGTGATCGAGGCCACCGACCGCATGGGGCTCCTCAAGGACGTCACCATCGCCATCAACGATGCTGGTGGCAACATCCTGAGCGCCGCCACGCAGACGTCAAAGACGGGTGTGGCGCGCCTGCGCTTCCTCATCGCCATCTCGGACGCGAGCATCCTCGACTCGCTCTTTGCCACCGTGAGCCGCGTGCCGTCCGTCTTCGACGTGCGCCGCATCATGCCCGGCGAGGGCGCTCGCCAGATGAAGAGAAGGGCCTAGGGCGCGTGGCCGCCGTCGACGAGATCCGCCTCTTTGTGGTTGGTCCCATCGGGACCAACTGCTACGCGCTGGTGAGCGACGGCGAGTGTATGGTGGTGGACCCGGGCTCACAGGGTTCGGAGGTCGCCCGCGAGCTTGCCGACGTACACGTCTCGCTCATCGTGGCCACGCACGGTCACGGCGACCACATCGGCGGCGTGGCGGCCCTCCAGCGCGCGACGGGCGCCCCCTTTGCCATGTGCGCGGACGACGTCGAGCTTGCGCGCCATCCCAACCCGATGCACCAGCTGCCTGCCGACGAGGCCGCGCCCGAGCCCGACCGGCTGCTCGTCGAGGGCGACGTGGTCACGGTGGGCTCTGCGAGCTTCACGGTCTTCTCGGCGCCTGGCCATACTCCGGGAGGCATCGTGTTGCTGGGAGAGGGGCGTGCCTTCGTGGGTGACACCATCTTCCAGGGCGCCTGCGGCCGCTGCGACCTTCCCGGCGGCGACTGGGCCACGATGCAGCGGACGCTTGCACGCCTGAAGGGCGTCATCCCGGCCGAGACGCGCCTCCTCTGCGGCCACGGCCCCGCGACCACCATGCAGATGGAGCTCGCCAGCAACCCCTTTATGCAGTAGGGGCTCCAGCCCGGATCGCCCTTCTCGCCTGCGCATGCTCGAAGTCCCCATTCTGCACATCCATCTGAGGTCCCCAAGCTGCACATTGCAGGCCTGATTTTGAGGTCATAACGTTCTAAATGGGGACCTCGATGAGAAGGGCGTTCCAAGCGGGGACCTCGTGGGAAAGCTGAGCCCGATTGCGCTATCATGTGCGTTGCGCTTAGGCCCGAGTGGCGGAATGGCAGACGCGGAGGTCTCAAAAACCTCTGGGGAGACTCGTGTGGGTTCGAATCCCACCTCGGGCACCATGCGCGATCTTGCGAGAGGGACGGCTCGCAGCCCCTAGGCCATGGCGTTGGCGGCGATCATGAGCCAGTCGGCCAGCAATCCCGTGCCATAGATGACGAACAGCGCAACCACGATGGCGGTGCGTACCGCCCAGAACGAGCGCGAGAAGCTCTGGCGGTTGACGTTGGCGCTGGAGAAGCTGAAGCACATCACGGCAAAGAGGCCAAAGAAGGGCACGCAGTACAGCAACCCGTAGCCCACGTACTCGATGGGGCGCAGGGGGCGCATCTGGGTTTGTGTGAGCTCGTGTGCCATGGAGCCTCCGGCTAGGCGTGTGAGCGTGTGACGTGGTCATTCTAGCGCAGGGGTACGTGGGAAACCTGTGGTGACGTCCACCCAACCACATCTCCACTTGCACGGACGGCGGCGGGCCGCTATCATACTCACTTGCGTGTAGAAGCGGGGCAAGCCTGTCCCCACCTTGCGCGGCGCCACAGAGCAGCTGCCGGGTCAGACAACGGAACATCTTCCAATCCACGTCAGTGGACGTCTGCCCGGGTGCCGCATGGCTCCGGGTTTTTTGGTGGCCAGGCCCCAACGAGAGGAAGGTGTAAACCATAGCTAGGAACGATGGACCTCGCATCAACGAGGAGATCAGCGCCCGCACGTGCCGACTCATTGGAGTCGACGGGTCTCAGCTGGGAATCTTTGGCATCAATGATGCCCAGCGCATCGCCAACGAGCAGGACCTGGACCTTGTGGAGATCGCACCCAACGCAGACCCGCCCGTCTGCCGCGTGATGGACTACCGCAAGTACAAGTACGAGCAGGACCGCAAGGCCAAGGCCGCGCGCAAGAAGCAGGTCAAGGTCGAGGTCAAGGAGATGAAGTTCCGCCCCAAGATCGACAAGGGCGACTACGAGACCAAGAAGAACCACGTCATGCGCTTCCTCAAGAAGGGTGCGCGCGTCAAGATCACGATCATGTTCCGCGGTCGCGAGATGGCGCATCCCGAGAAGGGCCTTGCGGTGCTCGAGCAGCTCCAGGAGGACCTCAAGGAGTACGCGACGGTCGATCAGCAGCCCAAGATGGAGGGCCGCAACATGCACATGCTCGTCTCGCCCATCAAGGGTGCCTTCGAGAAGGCCGAGAAGGCCGCAAAGAAGGACGCCCAGGCGGACGCAAGCGATACTGCACAGGACGTAACAAAGGAGAAGCAAGATGCCCAAGATGAAGACGCATAAGGGTACGGCAAAGCGTTTCCGCCGCACCGGCACCGGCAAGCTCATGCGCGCCAAGGCCTTCAAGAGCCACATCCTGACCAAGAAGTCGCCCAAGCGCATCCGCGGCTTCCGCCAGGAGACCGAGATCTCCAAGGCCGACGAGAAGACCGTCAACGCCCGCCTCGGCGGCAAGTAGGACCGCACGCATCAGCAGCACAGAAGCAAGGAGTGATTGAATATGGCACGAGTCAAGCGCGCGGTCGCCGGCCGCAAGAAGCGTCAGACGCTCGTTGAGCGCAGCAAGGGTTATTACGGAACTGGTTCGCGCACCTTCCGCGGCATGAAGGAGCAGGTCCAGCACTCGCTGCAGTACCAGTACCGTGACCGTCGCAACAAGAAGCGCGACATCCGTCGCCTCTGGATCCAGCGCATCAACGCCGCTGCCCGCCAGAACGACCTGTCGTACAGCAAGTTCATGCACGGCCTGAAGCTGGCCGGCGTCGAGCTCGACCGCAAGGTCCTCTCGCAGATCGCCTACGAGGATGCCGACGCCTTCGCCGCCCTGGCCGATGTGGCCAAGAAGGCCCTCGCCGAGGCCGAGTAGCATACGGCTTTCATAGCACGACGTGCGACGCGCGCCCCGTGGCCCTTTGGCTGCGGGGCGCTTTGCGTTGGGCTGGAGGGTCGCACACTCGGCCGCGACTGTGGGCTATAGGACAAAAAGTGTGTCCGCAAAAGGGGTGTTGACGCAGGTCAACACCCCTTTTTGACCCCGATTTCGGGCTATAGGACAAAAAGTGTGTCCGCAAAAGGGGTGTTGACGCAGGTCAACACCCCTTTTTGACCCCGATTTCTCAGAAAAATCGAGA